>OLQC01001338.1_pt1 | contig 19976 bp, 15 predicted proteins | sample 1672471 | NCBI WGS metagenome assembly OLQC01 (sample SAMEA3136689, study PRJEB25190) | human gut metagenome | biome: human gut; feature: human-associated habitat; material: faeces | place: Austria | collected 2013
TATATTTTTTAATAATATTATTACTTATAATAGTAATTATTTTGATAGTATTGGTAATATTTCATTACTGAAGATACTACAAAAAGATAATATTGATAATAAGGAAATTTTCTATTTAACTGAAGAAATTATTACTAGTATGGATATTATTAATAAACTGGCTACTACTAATGATAGAGATGAACTCGTTAAAATTATTATTTCTTATATAGATGGGGAAGATACCCCTATTAATAGAATGATTAATGATATTATAGATATTAAGAGTAAAATTAGAAGATTATATGAACTTGATAGTATGTATAATTTAACTACTTTAGAATCTGCGAGAAAGGTACCTGGTATATATAATAAGGAATATATGGAACTTTATGGCGGAGAGGTATTTGATTTTAGTGATAAAAATTATGTATTATATGCACATGTGGTAAGTAGTAGAGAGAATATTGAAGATTTGGTTAATGGTTATAGTAGTGGTAATAGTAATTTTATTTCTTTTAGTCCAATTAGTTATAGAGGGCAGAAATATTATTATGATTACTGTGATTGTATATTGGCATATGATACTATATATGATAATAGCTTTATATGTAGTTCTTTATCTAATATGGGAAGTAATCATTGCATGATAGAAAAGAATAGCGCAGTTGTGGCCGATAAATATAGAAATCAGAGAGGAATATTAGAAACTAGTTCTGTGAAGAAACAAAATGCAGAAACATTATTATATAGGGAAGGATTAAAACCATGTGGTATTATACTTGCCAATGGAAAAAGACCTAATAGTGATGAAATTATGTATCATAAAAGATATAATTTACCTTTTATTATTACACAAAAAAAAGAAACAGCGATTGATAATCCAAAGAGAGTGTTTACTTCTGGAAATGGTAAATATGTCAGTGACAGTATGGTAAAAGAGCTTGATAGTATAAAGAAATATATTGCTAGCAAACTAACAATTAAAAAAGAAAATGATATATATACAGGAAGAGAGATAGCTATATTTACTGATACTCATGCTATGTATGAACCTACTATTGCAATACTCGAAGATATTAGATTTAGAGGTATAAGTGAGATTTATTCACTTGGTGATAATACTTCACTTGGACCTAATCCTAGAGAAGTACTTGATTTGATGGATAAATATAATGTTAACCAAATTATGGGTAACAGTGAATATTATTTAACTCTAGGAGGTAGTCCTTTTAATTACTGGAGTGAAGAAAGGGAAAGAAGTTTAGATTGGACTAATGATAGAGTACAAGGATATATTAACAATTTAAAATTATATAAGCCTTCTTTAGATTTATTACTTGGTGGTAAAAAAATAGCATTATGTCATTTTGGTAATGATATTAGATGGGATTTTGTTAAACATAATACTTGGATATATCAAGATAATATTGGTAATGGAAAGTCTGCTGAGCAATTTATGTTTACTAATAGTGATGAATATAATAAAGAAGTAGAATATATGATAAATAAATATGGTGTTGATAATCCTAAAGTACAAGGATATTTATCTAGCAGAAATACTCCTATGTTTGATGGGAAACTTATTACTTCATATGATGATGTTTTTCAAGGGCATGTTCATTTTGAATTAGAAGATAGACTTAATGATACTAATATTCATACTTTAAGAGGAGCTGGTATGGGAGAATATGAGAAAAATAAGAAGAGTATGGCATATTATGTAATATTAAAAGAAAAGAAAATAGGTGGATATGATATAGAAAAAGTATATGTACCATTTAATAAAAATAGTTTATTATCTAGTATATATTCTTCTGATATGCCTACGAAAACAAAGATACTTAGTTACTTGAAATAATAAGAAAAGAACATGAAAATGTTCTTTTTATGTAGATATTTGTCTTTTATCGACCAATATTGATGCTTATATAACAAAAATTGGTCGATAAAACTTGCTTTTTAGATAAAAACTGGAATAAGAAGATGTGGTAAATCATATCTTTTAAAAACAATTATTAATGAGTTGAAGGAAAAAGGAGTCAGTGATAATGATATTATATATATTGAATTAGATAAGAAAGAGTTTAAAGATATAGGCACTCCTAAAAAATTGGAAAAGGTTATAGATGGCTTTGTTAATGATAAGGCTTTTAAGTATTTATTTATAGATGAGGTACAAAATGTAAAAAATTTTGAAATGGTAATAAATGCTTACAAAGAAGAGGGAAACTATTCTATATTTTTAACAGGTTCTAACTCATATTTATTAAGTGGAGAACTAGTTACCAAATTAACTGGCAGATACATTGAAGTTGAGATGTTACCATTAAATTTTTATGAATATGTGGATATGAAAAGATATTTAGAAAAAGAAATAGATATTAATATATATCGTGAATTTGAAGAGTATATAAGAAATGGTGGCTTTCCTGGAGCTTTACATTATAATAATTATGAAGATAAATTATTATATACTAAGAATGTTATTAGTCAAATATTTGAAAAAGATATAAAAAGTAATAATAAAATAAAGAATAAAGCATTATTTGAAGTAATTCAGAAATTTGTTATAAATAATTTTGGATCTGTTATTTCAATTGGAAGTATACACGAGTATATGTTTAAAAATGAAAATATAAATGTTGATAGAAGAACTATTAAGAAATATGTTGAAATATTAGAAAAAGCTAAAATAATATATTCTTGTGATTTATTTGATATTAAGTCAAAAAAGGTTCTTGATGGTGAAAAAAAATATTATTTGGCAGACTTAAGTATATATTTTGCACTTAATACTGATAATAGAATTAATTATGGTCCTGTATTAGAAAATGTTTTATATTCTTATTTGAAAAGTAAAAACTATAATTTAAGTGTTGGAAAAATTGGTAATTTGGAATGTAATTTTATTGCTAGACGTGGTATAGATGAGTATTTCTATATTCAAGTTTCTAAAAATATAGATGATGAAAAAACTGAAAAAAGAGAATATAAACCCTTTTATGAAATAAAAGAAATATATCCTAGATATTTATTTGTATTAGATTTGATTTTGCAAAAAAACATTAATGGTATTAATAATGTTAATATAGTAGAATTTATATTAAATGATCAAGATTTAAGGTAACTAAGAACATAAAAATGTTCTTTTTATGTAGATATTTGGCTAAAAAAGTCTTTTTAACCTAGACTATGGCTTTGAAATGTGTTATACTCTTTATTGGTAGGACAGTGATTTTGTGAAAAAGAATAGACGAAGAAAAAGTAGTAAAAATAAAAGTACTTGGTTTTTTAGAGTAATAGCAATAATATCAATAATTATATTTATAGTATTTGGAATTATGTTATATGTACTTGATATGATACCTTTTAAATTTTTAATTATATTTTATATAGTATTTGGACTGTTATATTTATATTTAATATTTACTTCATTTCCTAAGAAAGTAAAAAATAAGTTCAGAATTAGTTCATGTGTATTCTTAATACTATTTGGTGCTGTATTTGGCATAGGTATTAAGTATTTGAATGATACTATGGATTTCGTTGGTATTATAAGTAAAGATTTACTTCAAAAAGAAGTATATTATGTTATGACTTTAGACTCTTCCACTATAAAGAATGTTAAAGACTTAGATAATAAGACTATAGGTATATATAGTTCTAAGAATAGTGAAGAAGCTATTAAATTACTAGATAAAAAAATAGATAGTACTAATAAAGAATATAAAAATATTGTAGAATTATTTGAAGATTTACAAGATAAAAAGATAGATGCTGTATTAATTAATGATTCTACTAAAAACCTACTAAGTAGTGATTTGTCAGATATGAAACTTAAATTAAAAGAAATATATAAAGTATATGTTTCTATAGAAAAGACTGATATAGTAAAAGTAGTTGATATTACTAAGAAACCATTTAATATATATGTGGCAGGTGGAGATGCCTATGGTAGTATAGATAATGTTACCAATACAGATGTTAATATGATTATTACCGTAGATCCTATTAATAGAAAGGTATTACTTACTTCAATACCAAGAGATTATTATGTTAATTTACCTTCGTTTGGTGATGATGCCTATGATAAACTTACTCACGCTGGATATTATGGTATAGAGGAGTCTGCTAAAGCTATAGAAAATTTACTTGATATTGATATTAATTATTATGTAAAGGTTAATTTCTCTACTATCGAAGGTGTTATTGATGCAATTAAAGGTGTTGATGTGTATTCTGATTATAGTTTTTGTGCTAATGGCCGCCCTGATATTTGCTACAAAAAAGGGAATAATCATTTAGATGGATTTCACGCTCTTATGTTTGCTAGAGAAAGATATGCTTTTAAAGATGGAGATGTACAAAGAGTTAAAAATCAGCAGAAAGTTCTTACAGCAATTATAGACAAAGTAACATCATCAACAACATTAGTGACAAATTTTTCACAAATATTAGATAGTGTTGGAAATAGTTTTTCAACAAATATGGAAACTAAAAATATTAATAGATTTATTAAGATGCAACTTAATGATATGAGAGGTTGGAACATTGAAAGTCAAAATCTTGTAGGTACTGACTTATATACTAAGAATACATATACATATCCCAATATTGAATTATATGTAATGAAGCAAGATGAAAAATCTGTAAATAGTGCAAAAGAAAAGATAAATGGGTATATAAATAAATAATGTAGGGAGTAATGTTAAGATGAAAAAAGTTTTATTTACTGCTAATTTGGATTCATTTTTTATAAAATTTTTGATTCCTCAACTAAAATATTTTAAAGATAATGGTTATGAAGTTCATGTTGCATCTAAAGATCAAGGAATTGAAATTCCATATTGTGATAAAAAATTTGATGTTTGTTTTACAAGAAGCTTAAATATAAAAGATATTACTAAATCTTATACAACAATAAAAAAAATATTGATTGAAAATGATTATGAACTTATTAGTTGTCATACTCCTTTTGGCGCTGCTATTCCAAGACTTGCAGCTAGTAAAATTAAAAACTTCAACTCTAAAATAGTTTATACAGCACACGGATTTCACTTCTATAAAGGTGCACCTCTAATTAATTGGATGATTTATTATCCAATGGAAAAGTATTTGTCTAGGTACACTGATTCAATTATTACTATAAATGATGAGGATTATAATACTGCAAAGAAAAAGATGAAATCAAAAATTTATAAAGTACATGGAATTGGTATAAGTAGGGAAAAATTTGATATTAAAGTATCTGCAAGTGAGAAAATGAAATTGCGTAAAGAGTTAAATATCGTCAATGATAACTTTGTTTTGATTTTTCCAGGTGAAATTAATAATAACAAAAATCAAATTCTATTATTGGACACTATTAAAATATTAAAAGAAAAAATACCAAATATTGTATTACTATTACCTGGTTATGATTTACTGCAGGGAAAACTTCAAAAATATGCTAAACAAAATGGACTTTATGATAATGTAAGATTTTTGGGATACAGAAAAGATATTCCACAACTTCTAAGAATTTCAAATATGGCAGTATCATCTAGTAAAAGAGAAGGACTTCCTATAAATATAATTGAATCAATGTATGTTGGACTTCCAATAGTTGCCACTAATTGTAGAGGCAATAGAGACTTGATAAAAGATGGTAAAAATGGATACTTGGTTGATAGCTATAAAGCTGATGAATTTGCACAAAAAATAGAGAAAATATATGAAAATAAGAAAAAAGCAGAAAAATTTATTCAAACTAATAAAGAAGAAGTAAATAAGTATATGCTTGATTCTGTTTTGACAGAAATTATTAAAATATATGAGAGGTAAATATATATGAAGATTATGCATTTATTAGCCACCAATTCTTTTTCCGGAGCTGAGAATGTTGTATGTCAAATTATTGATATGTACAAAAATGATAAAAACTTGGATATGGTTTATTGTTCTCCAAATGGTAAAATAAAAAATAAATTGGTAGAAAAAAATATTAAATTTTATCCATTAAATAAATTAAATTATTCTAGTATAAAAAAGGCTATTATGGATTTTGAACCTGATATTATACATGCACATGATATAAAAGCGACTATTTATGCTAGTTTATTTTCTAAGAAGTGTAAGATTATTTCACATGTTCATGGTAACAGTATAGATATGAGAAAAACATCTTTAAAATCGTTGCTTTTCCTTATTGTATCTAAAAAGGTAGAGCACATTTTTTGGGTTTCTGATAGCAGTTTAAGCCAATATAAATTTTATAAACAAATTTGCAATAAAAGCAGCGTTCTCGTTAATGTTGTTGATAAAAAAGAAATCATTTATAATAGCAAGAAATTTAATATAGATGAAAAATATGATGCTGTTTTTGTTGGAAGATTAGTGAAATTAAAAAATCCAAAAAGACTTTTGAATATATTTTTGTCTGTCGTTGGTAAAGTTCCTACTGCAAAATTAGCAATAGTTGGAAATGGACCAATGTATGATGAACTGAAAGAATATATCAATAATAACAATTTAAATAATAATGTTTTTCTTTTGGGTTTCCAAACTAATCCATATGTATATATTAAAAACTCTAAAATCATGCTTTTAACTTCAATATATGAAGGGACTCCAATGTGTGCCTTAGAGGCTCTATGTTTGGGGAAGCCAATTGTATCTACTCCGACTGATGGAATGAAAGATCTTATTAAACAAGGATTTAACGGCTTTTTGAGTGACAAAGATGATGAACTTATTAATAATATTATAAAATTAATTACTAATGATAAAAAATTACTGCAAATGTCAAAAAACGCAGATAATGATTCAACAAAAAATAACGATATAGTAAAATATAAAAAAGTGTTAAACCAATATTATAAATAATGTTACAATATGGAGGTGATTGTTTTGGAATATATAATATTATTGCTTTCTTTGACTTTATTATCCTTAATATTTAAAATATTTGGGATTAATATCAAAAACAATAAACAATATCTTCTAATAATAGTTATTATTTTAACTCTATTTTTGGGATTGCGTGGTCCTAAGGTTGGACTTGACATGATTAATTATTATAAATTTTTTGTAGCTGCTAAAAATAGTACTATAGAGTATTTATATTTTCATTATGATTTTGAGTTGGGCTTTAAAATGCTTACTAAATTTATAAGCTTTATATTTTATGATTTTAGATTTTATGTATTTATTATTTCAATTCTTTCTATGATAGGCATATATAACTTTATTAAAAATTATTCCAAAGATTATTTTGCAAGTGTTTTCTTATTTATAACTTTTAATTATTTTGTATATTATACTTGTACATTAAGACAATGCTTAGCTATATCGGTTTTATTGTGTGCTTTTCCATTATTGTTAGCTAAGGATAGAAAGAGTTTACTTTGGTATATTACAATGGTTATGATTGCTAGTTTGTTCCATAAAACATCATTGGTATTTTTAATTTTACCAGTATTTAAACATATTAAATTTACTACTAATAAAATATTTCGTTTTATGAGTTTATGCATAGTTTTATTTATAATTAAAAATCCTATTCTTAATATTATAACTGAATTAATTTACAGTCAGTATCTTGACTATCGTGATACTAGTGGTAGTGGATATACAATGCTTTTATTGATATTTTTAATAATAGTTGGTGTATGCTTTATAAATAAAAAATTTGATATAAACAAAAATAGTAATAAATACTTTGTCGGTATGTTATTATTAGCTTTACCATTTCAAATTCTTTCAACTACTCAAGGGCTGGTTGCAAGAATAGTTTTATATTTTACTTATTCATTTATAATTTTAATTCCAAATAATTTGGAGGTTTTGGATTTAAAATATCGTAAATTCATGTATCCAATATTTTATATTTCATTATTTTTATTTTATATATATCAGATATTTACAAATTCTGTTTATGTTAATTATACACTATTTTAGGAGGAAGTATGAAAATATTATTTTATATAGGTAATTTGAGAAAAGGTGGAGCTGAGAGAGTTGTTGCTACATTATCTAATAAACTAGTAGAAAAAAATGAAGTTATTATTATTACTACTACTGATGAAAAAGTAGAATATAGTCTTGATAAAAGTATTAAACTCTTTAGTTTGAAAAATTTTGATGGTAATAAGAATCCATTAGTAAAGAATATTATATATTTAAAGAGATTAAAAGACTATATAAAAGAAATTGATCCTGATATTATTTTAGGTTTTTTACCTGAGCCAAGTTATAGACTACTTATATTGAAGCCATTTATTAAATCTCCAGTAATTATTTCTGATAGAAATGATCCAAAAATAGAATATGCATCTTTGAAAAGTAGAACCATAATGAAGTTTTTATATAAAAGAGCCGATGGATTCGTTTTTCAAACAGATGAAGCACGCGACTATTTCTGCAAAAAAATTCAAGATAAATCTATAGTTATTGCTAATCCTGTAGATGATAGATTCTTGAAAACTAAATATGTTGGATATAAAAGTACTGAATTTATTAATGTTGGTAGATTAAATGAACAAAAGAATCAAATACTTTTAATAGAGAGTTTTAAAGATGTTATTAAGAAATATCCAAACTATAAATTACTTATTTATGGTGAAGGTAGTTTAAAAAATGAACTTAGTATGTATATAAAGGATAATAAACTTAATAATAATGTCAAATTGTGTGGAAATGTAGATGATATTGATAATATTTTGAAAGATAAAAAAGGTTTTATTTTATCCTCAAAATATGAAGGAATGCCAAATGCTCTTATGGAAGCTATGGCAGTCGGACTTCCTTGTATTTCTACGAATTGTCCTTGTGGTGGGCCAAAGGAGTTAATTGATGGTAATAAAAATGGTTTACTCGTAGAAAATAATAACAAGGAAGAATTAACTTCTTCAATTTGTAGACTTATTGAAGATAATAATATATGTAGACAATTGTCTAAAAATGCAAGAGATAAAATGCAAGAATATAATTGTGATAAAATTGTTAATAAATGGTTTGATTTTATGAAGGAAGTGTGTAATAATGAAAAAAATAATTAAATATATATGTCATCCTAAAGATACATTGGTTTGCATGATGAATAAAAACTTTTTCTTTTTTGTTCCAGATAAAATATATTTAAAATGGAAATATAGGCTTATTATTGGTAAAAAATTAGATTTAAAAAATCCTAAATTGCTAAGTGAAAAACTTCAGTGGTTAAAATTGTATGATAGGAATCCAATATATACAAAAATGGTTGATAAATATGAAGCGAGAGAATATATAAAAGATAAAGCTGGAGAAAAATATTTAATTCCTTTAATCGGTATTTATGATAAATTTGATGAGATAGATTTTGATAAATTACCCAATCAGTTTGTAATGAAATGTACTCATGATTCTGGTGGACTTGTAATTTGTAAAGATAAAAAACAATTAGACTTAAAAAAGGCAAGAAAAAAAATTAATAAATATCTTAAAAGAAAATATTTTTATGTTCATAGAGAGTGGCCATACAAAAATGTTAAACCTAGAATAATAATTGAAAAATATATGGAAAATAAGAATAAAGAAGATTTAAAAGAATATAATTTCTTTTGCTTTAATGGAGTTCCTAAAATTATATCTGTTTGTTATGGCAATAAAGAAAAAAATAGATTTAATGATTATTATGATATCAAATTTAATAAATTAAATTTAAAATGTATTTATAATACATCTGATGTTATATTTGAAAGGCCAAAACAATTAGATGAAATGATTGATATAGCAAAGTCTTTAAGTAAGAACATTCCTTGTTTAAGAGTGGATTTATATTTATGCAACGATAAAATATATATAGGTGAATTAACATTTTCTCATTTTGCTGGTTTTACGAAGTTTGAACCAAAGGAATACGAAACTATATTAGGAAATTATATTAAAATTGGCGGTAAAAGAAATGAAAAAAAATAGTATTGTATTTATTATGTCTTCTTTGGGATTTGGTGGTGCTGAAAGAGTTGTATCTTCTTTATGTAATTGGATAGTTAACAATACTGAAGATAATGTAAGTATTATCAAGTTTGATAACAAAGATAATGCATATGAATTAGATAAAAGAATTAATGTTGTAAGTATGATTAATAATAAGAAAAATAGAATCAGTGCTATAATTGAAAGATATAAATTTTGTAAAGATAATTTAAAACAACTTAATGCTACAATTGTTGTTGCTATGTTTTATCAAACTGAAATATATGCAAAATTATCTAAACCAAAGGGATGTGTATTGATTGGCTCAGAGAGAGCCAACATAAATGAAAGAAGTTATATTAGTAAAGTCTTATCTAAATATGCTGCTAAAAAATGCACTGGTTTTATTTTTCAGACAAATGGAATTAAAGAATGTTATCAAAATAGTGTTCAAAAACAGTCTGTTGTAATTCCTAATGCAATTAGTAATAAAAAAGTTTATGAAATTGATTATTCAAAAATAAAAAAAGAAAATGTAATTACTGCAATGGGAAGGCTAGATGAACAAAAAGGTTTTGATGTATTAATAAATGCATTTAAAGAAGTATATAATAGACATCCCGAATATAAATTAAAAATATTTGGCAATGGTCTGGAAAAGAATAAATTGCAAGAATTAATAAATAAACTTGGCTTAAGTGAAAATGTAATATTATGTGGTGCTAATCAAGATGCCATTTTTGAAGTTGCAAAGTCAAAAATATATGTATTAAGTTCTAGATATGAAGGGATGCCCAATGCACTTATTGAGGCAATGGCTACAAGTACTGCTTGTATTTCTACTGATTGTAAATTCGGACCGTCAGAATTAATTGCTGATGGTAAAAACGGTTTGTTGGTACCTGTTGATGATGCCGAAACTTTGGCGACAAAAATATTATTCTTAATAGAAAATGATAGTGTCAGAGAAAATATAGAAAAAGAAGCAATGAAAATAAGAAAGAAACTAGATGCTAATACAATATATAAGAAATATTATGATTACTTTATGGGTGCGAAAAATGAAAAATAAATTGTTAAAGTTAAAGTATTATTTACTTAATCCATCAAAACTTGTGTTAAGAGTAATGAATAGTAAACTTTCAAAAATATTATCTGATAAAACATATTTGAAGATATATTTTAAATATAAAATGGGATATAAATTAAATTTAAAAAATCCACAAACTTTTAATGAAAAGTTACAATGGTTAAAACTCTATGATAAAAATCCAGAGTATACTAAGATGGTAGACAAATATGAAGTTAGAGAGTATATAAAAGAAAAAATAGGTGAAGAATATCTAATACCTTTAATTGGAGTATATGACAAATTTGATGATATTGATTTTGATAAATTACCTAATCAATTTGTAATTAAATGTAATCATGATTCTGGTGGGTTAGCAATATGTAGAAATAAAAGTAATTTTGATATAGTTTCTGCAAGAAAAAAAATCAATGCTTCTTTGAAAAGAAATTATTATTATTGTGGTAGGGAATGGCCGTATAAGAATGTTAAGCCTAAAATAATAATCGAAAAATATATGGAAGATAATGTAAATAAGGAGTTAATTGATTATAAGTTTATGTGTTTTGATGGAGAGCCTAAGTTATCTTTTACATGTAGTGAGCGGTATAAAGATGGTTTAAAGGTTACTTTTTTTGACTTAGATTGGAACAAGTTACCTTTTGAAAGACATTATCCTTCATCAAATAAAGAAATTAAAAAGCCTTTTAACTATAACTTAATGTTAAAATTTTCAAAGATTTTGTCCGATAATATTCCTTTTGTACGAGTTGATTGGTATGAAATTAATGGGAAACTATATTTTGGTGAAATGACTTTTTATCCAGGAAATGGATATGAGGAGTTTAAACCATTAGAATGGGATAAAAAAATAGGTGATTTAATTAAATTACCTTCTAAAAGGAATGATTAGATATGAATAATAAAAAAACTATAATTAAAAATATTCTTTCTTCGTTTATTTATCAGGCAATTACTATAGTATATGGATTTATCGTTCCTGTAATGATAATAAAAAAATTTGGTTCTGAAGTCAATGGCCTTATTTCTTCGATTGCACAGTTTTTAGCTTATATTTCTTTATTAGAAGGCGGTATAGGACCTGTTATAAAAAATGCTCTTTATAAACCTTTGGTAGAAAAAAATAAAGAAGACGTTGGAAATATATTAGGTAAAGCTAATTTATTTTTTAAAAGAATATCATATGTTCTTTTAGCATACATTTCGTTTCTTTGTGTCATATATCCAAGATTTATAAATAATAATTATTCATATTTATATACCGTATCATTAATATTAATTATTGCTATTGGATATTTTTCTGAATATTATTTAGGAATGACATATAATTTGTTTTTGAAATCCGATCAAAAAAATTATTTTATTGATAATATAAATTCAATTGGTTATATTGTTAACCTACTTGTTATTGTTATTTTGATAAAACTAAATTGTAATATTCAATGTGTAAAGTTAGCAGGTTCAATTATATATGTAATTAAACCGATTATAATGCGAATGTATTTTAACAAAAAGTATAATTATAAAATAAACAATAATTCAACTTATAAATTTGATAAACAATGGGATGGACTAATTCATCATATTGCATCAACTGTGCAATCTAGTATAGATGTTATTTTATTAACTATATTTAGTAATTTAACAAATATTTCAATATATTCAGTTTATGCTTTGATTACGAATGGTATTCGTGCTTTGATTGTCTCTTTAACTAATGGTATTGATGCTTTTTTTGGCAAAACACTAATTACGCAGAATTCAGAACAAGTAAGACATAAGTTTAGTTTGTATTCTTTCATATTTTATACATTGACAACAATATTGCTTGCTTCAACTTTAATATTGATAGTTCCTTTTGTTTCAGTTTATACTAAAAATTTTGTTGATGCTAATTATGTTATTCCTACTTTTGCCTATATTTTAGTTTTTGCTGAGTTTTTCTTTGTTATAAGATATCCATATTCAACTATTGTATATGCTAAGGGTCATTTTAAGGAAACTAAGATTTTTTCTATTATAGAACCAGTGGTTAATATAATAATTTCTGTGTTACTAGTTAAAAAATATGGTTTAGTAGGAGTTGCTATTGGTACTTTAATATCTATGCCAATTAGAACATTTGGGTTTATATACTATGGTTCTACAAAAATATTAGAAACTAAGTTTATTAATTCTTTAAAAATAATAATTGTTTCATTTATTGAAATGTTAATAGTTATGTTATTTCAAATTTTTTGTATTAATATTAATATTGATACTTATATTAAATGGGTGATTTTGGCAGTTATAACTATTGTAGTAATTACAGTCTTTGTACTTTTAGTTAATATTATCTTATTTAGAAATGATTTTAATGATATAATAAAAATGATTAAGGAAAGGAAAAATAGCAATGAAAAATAACGATGTATATGTTGTTGATACAAAAATATATAAATATAGTAATGACAATGTTTTTAATCCATCAACAGTGTATCCAGAGGGATTAAACATTGATATTAAGAGTGATTCTAATATATACGATTGTGTTCGTAGACTTTTTATTCAAATGGGGCTTGATAAAGGGAATATTGGTAAAAAAAATTGGAATCCTTTTGGTGATTTTATTAAAAAAAATAATAAAGTAGTGATAAAACCTAATTTAGTGAAACATATTAATGAATCTTTGGATGGTAATACCGATTCATTAATAACTAACTTTTCTGTAATTAGACCAATTATTGATTATACAATAATTGCTTTAAATGGTACTGGTAGTATTATCGTTGGTGATGCTCCTGTACAAGAATGCAATTTTGCTGAAGTTATAAAGTTATATAATTTAGAAGAGGCAATAAAAAAATATAATGATTTTAATTATAAGGTTGAATTAAAAGATTTTAGAAAGAATAGTAATCCAGAAATTGAATGTACTGTAGTCGATATTGGAGAAAATAGTTCTTTGGTTGAAACTGATGAATATTATAAAAAGTATGCTATTACAAATTACAATTTAAAGTATATGCATAGTCATCATTGTCAAGGAAAACATGAATATTTAATTTCTAAAGATATTCTTGATGCTGATGTTATAATTAATGTTCCAAAGCCAAAATGTCATAGAAAAGCTGGTATCACTGCCTCTATGAAAAACTTTGTTGGTGTGAATAGTAAAAAAGAGTATTTACCACATCATAGGAATGGTAGTGTTGCTAGTCATGGTGATGAATATCCAGAAAGTAGTTTTATTAAATATTGTCGTTCTGTTGCTAAGAATTATTCTTATACACATAGCAAAATAATTTACCTTATAAATGGTGTATTTTATAAATTGATGGTTTTAACTCATAAAGAAAGATTTCAAGAGGGAAGTTGGTATGGAAATGATACAATATGGAGAACTATACTTGATATAAATAAAATATTATTATATTCTGATAAAAATGGTGTTTTATCTAATAATAAAAAGAGAATTATTTTTAATGTTGCGGATATGATTATTTCTGGTGAAAAAGAAGGCCCACTTATTCCATCGAATAAAGAAGTCGGACTAATAGTAGCTAGCTTTAATCAATTAAATATGGATAGGTCTATTTGCAAAATAATGGGGTTTGATCCTAAAAAAATTAAATATATTAATGAGGGATACAAATTAAAAAAATTTAAAATATCTTCATTAATGGAATATAAATTTATTGATCAAAATGGAATAAATAGTGAGGAAAAATATAATAAAAATTTCATTCCTACCGATGGTTGGATAGATTATCTTACTACTAATGATAAAAAAAACAATACTAAAAGGAGAAAGAAAAAATGAAAACGTATTTTATTACAGGCGGAGCTGGATTTATTGGTTCTACACTTACTGAAAGATTATTAAAAGAGGGAAATAAGGTTGTTACTATTGATAATTTTTGTGATTATTATGATCCTAAAATTAAAGAAAAGAATATTAAAGATTTTATTAATAATGATAATTATAAATTATATAGGGGAGATATTAGAAATAGAGAAGATGTAAAGAAAGTATTTGATGAAAATCATATTGATGTTGTTATGCATCTTGCTGCGATGGCCGGAGTTAGACCTTCTATTGAAAATCCTTTATTATATCAAGAAGTTAATGGTATTGGTACGCAAAATATTCTTGAAGAGGCTAAACTACATAATGTTAAATCTTTGGTTATGGCATCAAGTAGTAGTGTTTATGGTAATTGTAAGGAAGTTCCTTTTAGAGAAGACATGATAGTTGATTATGCTATTAGTCCTTATGCCGCTACTAAAAAAGCTAATGAAGTAATGGCCCATGTTTATCATAAACTTAATGATATGAATATTATAATGCTTAGATTCTTTACAGTATATGGACCTAAACAAAGACCTGATTTAGCAATTAATAAATTTACAAGATTAATGTTTGATGGCAAATCTATTCCAATGTATGGTGATGGTAGTACTTCAAGAGATTATACTTATGTTGATGATATAGTTGATGGTATATGTAAATCTTGTGATTATGTAATGAATAATGATAATGTTTATGAAATAATTAACTTAGGTAGTAATAATCCTATTAGTTTAAAAGATATGATTAATGTTATTGGTGATGTACTTGGAGTTACTCCTAGTATTGATACTTTACCTATGCAACCTGGTGATGTTGATAGAACATACGCTGATATATCAAAAGCTAAAAAACTATTAGGATATGAACCTAAAACTAGTTTTAAAGAAGGAATTAAAAACTTTATTAATTGGTATAAAAATAATAGTCAAGAATAAAATACAAAAATTAGTTTGTATTTTTCCTTTTATGTGTTATACTTGAAGTAGATAAAATACTATTGTTAGGAGGTAAATATGAGAAAAAGAAAAAATAATAAGTTAATTTTATTTATTATACTTGGTGTTATCGTGTTGTGTGGTATTGGCATAGGAGTATATTTTGTTATTGGTAATAATAAAAAAATTCCTGATAAAAAAGAAAATGTTAATGAGGAAGTAAAGGAAGAAAAGAAAGTTACTATAATTGATGTTGATAGTGATACTAGACCTTATGCTGTTATGATAAATTGCCATAATGGTGCATTACCTCAAGCAGGTCTTGATAAAGCGTATATGGTATATGAGCTTATGGTTGAAGGTGGTATTACTAGGATGATGGCTTTATTTAAGGATACAGAGGTAGATAAAATTGGTTCTGTTAGAAGCGCTAGAACACAATATTTAGATTATGTATATGAAAATGATGCTATATATGGTCATGCTGGAGGAGCAGAAGATGCTTTAAAAAGAATTGCTAGTGAAGGTATTAATGATGTTGATGTTGATGGTCAATATGGATTTAGAGATACTTCTTTAAATAGAGCTTGGGAACATAAATTATTTACTTCTACTAAATTATTAGGTGAAGGTGCTAGTAATAGAAAGTATAGAACTACTACCGAAACTAAGAGTTTACTTAAATATAGTGCTGAAGAAATAGATTTATCTAAATTAGATGGTAGTAGTATAGCTAATAATGTTAGTATTAAATATTCTGATTATAGAACTTCTAATTATACTTATGATAGTGATAATAAAGTATATTTAAGAAGTATGAATGGTACTAAGAATGTTGATTTAGTAACTGGAGAACAATATAAGGTTAAAAATATTATTATATATGGTGTTAATTATTCTAATTATTGTGATCATGGATACTGTGCATATCAAAAAATAGATAATGTTGGTAGTGGAGAAGGATATTATGTATCTAATGGTTATAGTATACCTATTACTTGGAATAAGAGTGGTAAAAATGATAAAACTATATATAAAATAAAATCTAGTGGTGAAGAATTAGTTGTTAATGATGGTAATACTTATATTCAAATTTATCCTACTAGTGGTAATTTAAGTATTAATTAGGGTTGATTTCAAAGCTAAATAATGTTATGATGTATATACAAGATGGAGGTAATAGAAGTGAAAATAGCAGTAGCTGGAACAGGATATGTAGGGTTGGTAACAGGTGTAGCATTAGCTAATATTGGACATAATGTTACTTGTGTTGATATTGATGAAAAGAAAATAGAAAAGATGAGAAGTGGTATAAGTCCTATTTATGAGCAAGGTTTAGAAGAACTTATGCAAAAAAATAGTAATAGGCTTATTTATACTACCGATTATAAGAAGGCATATAAAGATGCAGATGTTATTATAATAGGCGTTGGTACTCCTGAAAGAAGAGACGGATCTGCTAATTTAGATTATGTTTATGGTGTGTGTGAACAAATTGCTAAATCAGTAGAAAAAGATGTAGTAGTGGTTGTTAAATCTACTGTACCTATTGGTACTAATGATGAAGTTGAAAGATACTTAAAAAATAATGTTAGAGATGGAATTAACATTAATGTTGCTAGTAATCCTGAATTTTTAGCTCAGGGTACTGCAGTGAGGGATACTCTTTATGCTTCAAGAATTGTAATTGGTACTGAATGTAAGGAAGCAGAAGAGGTATTACTAAGAATGTATGAACCATTAACTAAAGAACCATATAATGTGCCTTTATTATCTACGAATAGAAGAAGTGCCGAAATGATTAAGTATGCTTCTAATGATTTCTTGGCATTAAAAATTTCTTATATTAATGAAATTGCAAACTTATGTGAGAAGCTTGGAGCAAATATTGAAGATGTATCAAAGGGAATGGGATTTGATTCTAGAATAGGCAATAAATTTTTAAATGCTGGAATAGGTTATGGCGGAAGCTGTTTTCCCAAAGATACTAAAGCTCTTCATTATTTGAGTTCACAAGTTGGTGCAGAACTTAGAACTGTTAAGGCTTGTATTGATGTTAATGAAAGTCAAAAAATTAAATTATATGAAAAGTTATTAGGTGATTTTGGTAATCTAAAAGGTAAAAATATAGCTGTACTTGGTTTAACTTTTAAACCTGGTACTGATGATTTAAGAGAAGCTCCTTCTATATATAATATAGAATTATTATTGGATGCTGGTGCAGTAATTAAAGCTTATGATCCAATATCAATAGAAAGTTTTAAAAAGAGAATTTCATACAAATTAGAAGATGATGGTGTAGTAGGAAGTATTAGTTATTTTACTGATATTGATAGTACTATTATGGATACTGATGCTGTTCTTATTATGACTGAATGGCCTATGATTAAAGAATATGATATATCCAGATATGAAGAGTTAATGGCAAGTACTAGAATTTATGATGGTAGAAATTGTTATAAATTATCCGATGTAGAAAAATATAATGTATATTATTATTCTGTTGGAAGAAAAACAATTGATAATTGTTCTAAAATAAAATGTAAAGTGAGGTAAGTTACTTCATTTTTTTCTGCTTAATTTAATTGACTATGATTTAAAATAATGATAAACTTAGATTATGTAAGGATGTGAAATGAATGCAAGCAATTATGTTAGCAGCTGGTAAGGGCTCTAGACTTGGTAAATATACTAAAAATAATACTAAATGTATGCTTAATATACATGGTAAAACTTTATTAGAAAGAGCAATAGATGCTTTAATTGAAGCTGATATTAAAGATTTTATTATTGTACTTGGTTATAAAGGTGAAAATGTAAAAGAATATATTGAAGAAAAAAATATAGAAGTTAATTGGAGTTTTAATAGGACTAAGAGCACTAATATATCATTTGATGAAGTTTTAGAAAATGATGATAACAAAAAATATAGTAAAACTAAAGAAGAGGGAGAAAAGAGAAAATCTCATGACATTACAGTTGATTATATTAAGTTAGGAAAATCGTTAAAAGAAATTGCTAAAGAAAGAAATCTAGCATTAACTACAATAATGGGGCATGTACAGCAATATATTTCTGAGGGTAATGAAATTAACTTTAAAATAAACTTAGAAGAGTTTTTCGATAATGATGAAGAAAAAATAATATTAAAGGCAATAGATGAAGTGGGATATAATAAATTAAAAGATATAAAAGAGATAGTACCATCAGAAATAACATATGATGCAATAAGAGCAGTAGTATTAAAAAAGGTAATTAGAGAAGTTACTAAAAATATTGTGAAATAATATTTTTAGTTAGTAATTAAAAATGAGTAATGAGTAGTTAAGCAATAAATTTAGCTAAGCTAAATTTAGAAAAATATAAGAAACAAGAAACTCCGGTAGGAGTTTCATCCTTAACTATTAATTATTAACTATTAACTTTTTGTTATTACACGTAAAGTCTATAATAGTTAGTAATATTTTCAGTTGACAATAATTATATTGCCATGGTAAAATAGTCAATGTTGAAGGGGTATCGTATATCGGTAGTACAGTAGTCTCCAAAACTATTAGGCTAGGTTCGATTCCTAGTACCCCTGCCAAACTTAAAAAGACTTAGCATAAAATGCTAAGTCTTTTTTTACTTATTATAGAGATATTAAAGAAAATAAAGGGTATAATTGGGGGAATATTATTAGAAAATTAAATATAATAATAACAACTACTTTGTAAGTCGTAATCTTGGAGAAGGTAGTGAATTTATTATTGTGTTGCCAATAAAACAAATATAATTTAAGAATTATTATAGTCAATTCATTTAATTGACAAGTAAATATTTAAAGTGTTAGAATACTAATATAATATGCCTAAATTAGGAGCAATCTTAGTTTAGGCTATTTTTTTAGTACCATAAGGAGAGTTTTATAAATGATAGTTGAAAAAGTTTTAAATAATAATGTTGTTGTTTCAATTGATCCTAAGACTAAAAAAGAAGTAATTCTTATGGGCAGTGGAATAGCATTTAATAAAAAGCCGGGGCAACAAATAGATGAAAAAAAAATAGAAAAGACATTTGTAGTAGATGACGAAAATTTAGGAAACAAAATTAAAAAGTTAATTAATCAAATTCCAGAAGGAATATTTGAAATTACTGATGAAATAATTACTCATGCCATAGTGGAACTTAATACAGTTTTAGATAAGCAAATTTATGTTTC
>OLQC01001346.1_pt1 | contig 19839 bp, 8 predicted proteins | sample 1672471 | NCBI WGS metagenome assembly OLQC01 (sample SAMEA3136689, study PRJEB25190) | human gut metagenome | biome: human gut; feature: human-associated habitat; material: faeces | place: Austria | collected 2013
GCAGCCGTCGGAGCGGTGCTTAAGCCGTAAGGCGGGAATTGTGCGGTGTTGCCCAAGGTCTATCTGAAATCAAAAAACGCCGGATATTTCCATTTCTCAGCTGCACCCCAACAAAAAAGCAGCGGCCAGCAATCTGCCAGCCGCTGCTTACCTTATTATAATAACGCTCCCGGATGTTCCGCTCCGCTTCATCTCAATTACTCTTCGCTGTCATCCGGGATATCTTCCTCAAAAGCATCCATCCAGCTTTCGTTGTGCCACTTATCTTTTTCACCTTTTTCCTTGGCGGCAACCTTCTGCCGTTGTGCCTGGTCGTTCATTATGGTGCCGATCGGGTTCAGCGCGCGTTCTTCAATAATGTGGTAGAACAGCCCCATCGGGTTATTCACGTTGGGGTCCTTGGCGGCCTTTGCCCAGAACACATCAAAGTCCAGTTCATGCGCCATAGCTTCCATCAACGGGGTCAGGCTGCCATACTTTTCAATCACTTCATTCATGCAGGCCAGGTAATGCAGCCGCATTTCGTCTTTCAGCCCATTGCGCAGGCTGGAAGGCGATGGCACGCACCGCGCTGCCAGGTGGCGGTAAATTTCGTGGTAAGCGCCGCGCTGGCCGCTCGTCAACGTCTTTTCCAGGTATCCATCATCTACAAACTTTGCAAACTCTTTTCGCATATCCTGCCGTTTTACAATCGTTTCGGGAATCAGCTCTACCTTGGGCGGCTCAGGCTCCGGCATCGCTTGCTGCACCGGCTCGTCCATCACATGGTACTCCGCTTCCAACAGCTCCTCTTTGGGTTCTGCTGCCGGCTTTGCCTTGCGGAAAATATAAATGCGATAGTTATCCATATCCTCGCGCAGCACCTTGTTCAGGTACCGCGCCGGGCTGCGCATCGTCTGCGACCGGGGAATGATCTCCTGTGCATAGCGGGGTGCCACACCGGCCAGCCAACTGGTCAGCCCGCCGCAATCCAGGATGATGGCATTCATCTTTTCAAACACCGTTTTGTTGCCGCCGTCCTGCTCGCCATCGCCTGCCTGGATGGTGCAGCAGGCATCTGCCAACACATCAATGATCACTTCCACCGCGTGCAGCTCTTCGGGCGTAATCTCCGCGCGCAGCTGATCCATGCGCGCTTTCACAACAATTTCCTCCCGCAGCTCGGTGCGGTGGCATCCAAAGGAATAGGGAATCGTTGTTTCCGGTGCCGAAACATAATCAAAGGTGATCACGCTGGGGTCATCCAGCAGCGAATCCTCAATCGCCACGGTGGGGCGGCCCTTCTTTTTGCTCTTTTTGCGCACTGTGCTGTTGATGCTGTCCAGGTTGGCCTGTGCAGCGGCATCATCCACCGGGTCAATCGTTACCACCAGCGAAAGAACCTTCTGCCCTTTTTTTTCGTACACATCGTAATTAAAAATAATATCCGTCTTTTCGTTAATTTCCGCCTTTGCCTTTTCCAGTGCCAGGCGGCGGAAATCCGACCATCGGTTGGCCGTATACGAAAGCTGTTCATACAGCATGCTCAGGTTCCATACCAGCGGTTCCCCGGCCGCTTTCTTTTTCAGGTACAGGCTCTGGTAGCTCTTGCACAGCTCGTAAATGCGGATGGAATAGGTGGACCGCATCAGCATGGTGTAGGTCACATCCATGGTGGTATACAGGGTTTTCAGCTGCACCAGGTGCGGTTTCAGCACCGGATCAAGCGTGATGGTCATGCGCGCGCGGCCCTCATCAATGCGCACTTTATCGATCCAGCGGAATGTTTCCACCGTAGAAGTTCCGTTATTCTTGATCCACTGGATGGGCGCGTTGGCCAGCTCCTCAATATTTTTGCGCACCTGCTTGTACAGCGCCCCGCTGTGCGGGTCCATGCCGGTCATCTTGATAAAATCATAAATGCTCAGCTCATAAGAGGGCAGGTCCGTATCCTCCGGCTTAATCATCGAAAAAATATGCAGCATCAGGCGCTGCTGGCTCAGCGTCAGGTTGTTGCGCGTCATCTGTACAAGGTCATTGGATTTGCGAACGATGGTCTGGTCCCCGCGTTCTTCAAACGTAACGACAAACGGATCATCTTTTTTCTGTTTACTTGCCGCCATAAGCAGGGGCCTCCTATATCGGTTGCTGTATCCCGGGTGGTCACGCACATCATGCTAAACATTATAGCACATCCTGTTGTCCAGCGCAAGAATTGCAAATTTACACAGGGTTTCACCGCCATTACCCTGTGCAAAATGCAACACCCGCGTTGTGGTTTGCCATATATCCTGTGGGGGTTGCAGCCCGGGTGCAGGTTACACAGGGTTTTATTGTGCTTTTCTGTCCTGCTGTTTCAGGGTTCTGTAACCTGATGGAATGGCAACACCAATTTTTTCCCGTTCTCCCCCATCTCCCGGCTTACCTCTGGTTGTTATTATGGCTTAGTTGTTTAGTTCTATATTAGTAATAGGTAGAGCCTGTGTAATTTAACAACGCAAACCTGTGTGTTCAACCAACTGCAGCCTGTGCATTCCACCACCATTTTCCTGTGCGGAAAGCAACCTGCGTAAAGTTGCAAATAAGCCAAAAACAGCCAAACCTGTGTAAATTGCAACACGGGGAACGGGCCTATCCTGTGTGGTTTTCCAACAGGTACGCGGGTCACGGCGGGGCAGGGGAGCGGGAATACCCTGTGTAAAATTGCAACTGTTCCGGGGGTAACCTGTGCGTTTTTCCAACGGTAAGCGGCATAGGGAAACAAGGCAATCCTGTGCGTTTTTCCAACACGTTTCAGGAATGTTCGGCACAGAATGCGGGCAATACCCTGTGCAAAATTGCAACAGCTCACAACTGCTTCAAATAGATCAGTTGCAAATTCACACAGGGTAGCACCCCTATATTATAAGGTAAGTGCCGCACAGAATGGCGCGTGAGGGGTTGCAGTTTACACAGGATAGATTGAAAGCTGGGAGCTGGAGGTGTATCTGAAAACAAAGAAAATGACGGATATTTCGCAAACGCAGCCGGATTTTGTGCTTGCGAAAGATCCGCTATTTTCGTTGCTCTCAGATGCACCTCAGGAGCTGGCGCAAATAGAGATCGGCAAGGGGAAACCGGGAATCAGGGGCAGGGCAGGGGGGACAAAAAAGCGAATGGCATATCTGCAGCAAACCCGCACCCCGTTGTAAAGGGAGAACGGCGTCCCGTTGGCGGGCGTGCAATCCACCAAACACACACCCGCCGCCGCAAACACCGCAAACCGTTTACAGGGGCGCGGTGTACCCATCGCGCCGCAAAAAACGGGAGCCGTGCGCCGCAAACCTGCCAACCCTCCCACAAGGCGCCCACCCAGCCGCCAGGCCCCGAAACAAACAGGCGCATGCGAAACAAATAATTGCGCAAAAACAGGGAAATGTAGCAAAAAAGGCGAATTTTGCTGCAAAGTTGCGCTCTGTGTGCGCAGAGGATCATAAACGCACGGTCAAAGTATATAGAAGGGACCGCTGCCAAAAAGAAAATCAGGAATAAATTATACAAAGGCTTTGAATACATTGTATAATTGGAGGAAAACGCAATCAGTAAAAGTGCTGAAAAACAGTAATTTACGTGGATAGTGTTGCCTTTTTAGTGTAAAGGTGCTATATTATATTAGTAAATAGTAAATGCGCAATGAGAAGACTCGATGCGGTTTTTTTTGAAAACAACATGGCAACGGTTGCGCAAGTAAAAGAAGCCAGCTTCTTTTACTGTTCCACAGGGATCCCCTGTGGAACAATGTGCTTCCATCAAGCCAGCGCGAAAGGCGGGTGAGCAGATTGAATAGAAAAGGAAACAACACAACAGGTTGGGCGCGCCGGCTGACAGCGCTGCTTATCACCGCTTGCCTGGTTATGGCAATGGCCCTGCCTGTATACGCCGAGGTGGATCCTCTGCCCGACGCACCTGACGAAGTAGAGCTGCTGGAGGATGAGCAGGGAACGGCCTCCGGGGAGGATACCGTTCCGCCGGAGCAGAACGCCGCCACCCCGGTGCCGGATGCCGCCACCCCGGAACCGGAACAAAGCGCCGAGCCGGAGCAGCCCGCCCCGACCGAAACGCCGGAGCCCACGGCAGAACCCACCCCGACCCCGGAACCGGCAGCCACCGCAACGGCCACCCCTGTGCCGACCGTGACCCCCACCGCCACCCCGGAACCGACCGAACAGCCGCAGAAGATGTACGCCGCAACAAGCGTGGATAACGTGCAGGCAGTTAGTGAGCCGGAAGCGACAGATGGATTCACGGTTTACTTTGTCGTTCCGAATACGATGCCAAATGATAAAAACCAAGATGTGACCGTTTTAAATTCCGATGAAATTAGGTTTAATGTAAATACTGATGCAAATACTAATGGTAATTGTTGGCAGTCGCATACAATGGAGCCGACTGGATGGGAAACAAATGGACATAAGATTTATGCCGTTAAGAATTGTAAAGATATAAGAGGAGAGAACTTTTATGAAATACAGTTCCAGTTATACAGGGATGATAAATGGACAGCACAGATTACGCTAAAGCAGTCGGAACCGAAACCTATAAACTCCTACAATAACAAAATGTATGTTCCAACTGCTGATGGAAAAAGCGGTGAATGGACAAACGATTCCATCCTGACGAGTCATACATACTATGCAAACAAACCCATCAAGTTCGAAAACCGCAGTACAGCTAATTTAACGAACGTAAAGGCAAATTTCTATATCTCTGATAAAGGTGGAGCCTTAACACCGGTTAATGGTGCCTCAGAAGTTCAAACTGTTGCTAAGGGAAACGTCGCTAGTTTTATCATCCCAACCGATCCATGCTCTTATGTTCAGTTTACATGGGATGAGGACGGTGAAGAAAAATCCAGCAAATTCTATAACTTCTATAACGAGTCTGTTAGTGATGATAAAGAATCCTTTATGTACAGTGAAACAAGTAACTGCTTTATCTATACTGGCGCAGACAACGTAAGATGGGGTAGAGAAAACTCTTTCCGTATCTATTACGATGCTACTTTCTCAAAGCTGCCAACAACAGGAAAAGATGATACTAGAGGCGACTATTCAATCCCTAAAGCCAAAAAAGAGACCATTTATTATCAAATAAAAGGAGAAAACGGCGTACCCTCCGAAAAAGGCACGCTGGTAAAAGATGGTACAAACGAAAACCTTTATTATGTTGACATTCCCCAAGAATATAGTTCAAATAGTTCAATCATCTTTTCCGGTGAAGAAATTGGCAATAACGATACGACAAAAGGAAATGGAGTAAGTACAGAGTGGCTGACGATTCCCACAGATGACAAAAATTGCTTCTATGCGGATACGAATGACGATGCAGTATATGGCAATGGCCAACGTGGCGGCTACTGGGCTCCAAAAGGTACCCTGCGTGATGCCGAAAAGGGGAAAGATACTGGCACTAAAGTAGTAGATATTAAATCCGCTCCTTTTACGGAAGAAGCAAACACAAAATATGTTACCAGTACGCTGTATGACTATTATACAGATTATGAACTGAACGGCAATAACCGTGGCAGTTACGATCAAACTTCTCCTACTGTAAGTCACCGCAACTGGGTACCCTTCCGTGAATTTGATCAGGCGCTGAGCGATTATTATGAGAATGCAGGTGCCCCATACCCGCTTTATACCGGACATTTCCAGCCTGATAATGGAACTGAGTTTAGCCAGATTGCAGATACATTAAATTTGTTTGGGTATGACAATGAGCAAAGCAAATTTAATCATTTTATGGCAATCAATAACTCTCAGCGTAATGACGATAATACCAATGGAAGTAATCATACAAACTATGCCTATCAGGGATTGGTTGCGGATACAACATCCACCGGTAAAGCAACAGGTGAACCGCTGCTGAAAGGTACAGGAGCAGTAGAACCGCACTTTAACAAAGACTTCCTCTTAGGAGAGAATAGTAAAAAGGCAAAGCTTGGCGATGTGTACGACAACGTTGCGTTCCCCTTTACCAAGAAACAGATTTTTGATGAGGATCAGGGCGTTGATTATTGGTGCTTTGACAGCAAGGATACAACCTTGTATCTAAAACAAAATTCGGAACAAAATTCGGATTCAAAATATTTTCTCCAAGAAAGTACCGATAAGAGAGACCGTTCATTGAATGTGGATTCGTCATCGAACTCGCAAGGCCAGTATGGCTACTTCCCGTTCAATGAAACAGCAACCCCTCATGTGGCTTCTACCTACAATTACGGCTTTGGCACCAAGCTGCAGATGGATTTTACCCTGACGGATGACGGCAAAGTTGAAACAAACAATTCTGTAGATGGAGAAAAGAAAAGAACCAACATCAAGTTCTTCTTCTCCGGCGACGATGACGTTTGGGTATTCATTGATGGCCAGCTGGCGCTTGACGTTGGCGGCGCCCATGGTGAGGTTTCCGGCCTGCTGGAATTTGGCGAGACAGACGATAAAAAGAGTAATAGTGTAACAGCCTATGTCAGTAAGGTCAAAACAGGCGGAACGTCAGGAAATGATCAAGATGAAAAAAATGGCAATCACGCTGTCAAGACCGTGAAATATAATAGCCATGACATTAATTTCTACGCGCAAGGCAAGACTCTTGAACTCGACAAAGGCAAAAAGCACACCCTTACCATGTACTATATGGAACGCGGTATGTGGGGGTCCAACATGGCGGTGGCGTTCAACTTCCCGGATAATAACGAGCTGCAGGTTCAAAAAGAGGTCGATCTGACCAACGTTACTGATGATGACTTCCGAAACTGCTTTAAAAACCAGAAAATCTTCAACTTCACCATCCAGAACCAGGCAACCCATTATGGAACAACACCGGCCGCTAAACCGAATCCAAGCGATACCGAAAAGGTGAATTTGACTGCGAAAGAAAACAAGATTGAACCCGCAACCCCAGATAAGGAAGATGACTACATTTTCAGGTTGGATAAAAACCCCAAGCCAGATCCCGGGAATGAAAACGAACAGGTCCTTCACTGGTACGCACGCTATATGGATACGCAAAGTGCAGCGCGTGAGAAACGTCGTGGCATCCTGACGCTGGAAAACCCCATCAATATCAAAGACATGCGCTTCCTTACGTTCCAGGTTTACGTTGATACAACGGATGGTAGTGAAGGTGACCTTTCCCTCAACAACCTGTATCTGGAACTACTGGATGATAAAGACGTCCAAAAAGGCAGCCTTGACACATCAGGCATTAACGGCGCAACATATGGCTCGGTCGAAGTGACGACAGACCAATGGGTCACCGTAAAGCTGGACCTGCACAAGATGAAAGAGCGGGACGGTTTTAGCGACAACGTCAAAACCATCCGCGTGGGCGATAACTATAGCCGCAACATCTATTTCAGGAACTTTACCTTCATTCCCAAAGCGGTGCCAAGTAAGATGACCGGCTTTACAACCGATCAGAAGGAAATCCCGGATTACGGCTCCGCCGAAAGCGGTCATTTGGAAAACGCCGAAAACGCACAGTACACCTCCAGCAATGACACAGACACCCAGTTGGTGGACAAGGACGGACGCTTTGTTCTGGAAGCTGGAGAAACCGTTACCTTCAGCGACCAGTTCCGCCGCGGCAGCTACATTTCGCTCAAAGAGGAACTGAACGAAAACCTGTACGACACCAAATGGACGGTGTGCGAGAACGGGCAGGCGGTTACTTCGATGAAGGGCGATAGCGAATCCGTGACAGTTACCGACACGAACAAGTCGCTGGACAAGCAGGAGGGAAGCAGCCCCAATGATGGCCGAACGGAAAAAATAAGACCGAATGATGATCAAACGGGTAATAGCTATACCGGAAACAAACCCTCCGCCGACACCATCGTCTTCCGCTCCTATAAGGACCCGGACGAAACAAGCTCCACGCTGACAAAGCTAAAGGTAAAATACGTCAACACCGTCAAAACCGGCGGGCTGAAAATCCAAAAGAAGGCCGCAGCTGGTGAGGAAAATACCATTAAAGGCACCTACACCTTCAAGGTTACCTTTAATGATGTTGGCGGTGAGGGTCTGGAAGAAAAGCCCATCGAAAAAATCGTTACGATTAATATGAGCGAAGCCGGCGATCACACCAAGACCATCACCGGCATCCCCGTTGGCACCCGCTATACCATCGAGGAAGTCGAAACCAGTGATGGTTCCACACTGCAAAGCGTAACCGTTCCGGATGGCAATGAAGCCCATGTGATCAACAACACCATGGTGGAAGGCATGATTGTGGCGAGCGAAAAGCCGAACGATCCGACCAATCTGAAAGTTACCGCAATCTTTACCAACACCAAGCGCAAACTGATCAACATTGAGTTCGATAAGCTCTGGAAAGATGCAAATGATACGGTCCTTGGTACAACGAACCAGCCGAACGAGATTTACATCCAGCTCCAGCGCAAAAACAGTGCTGCGGATGCCAAATGGGAGGTTGTTGACTACCCGACCTCGGGCAGCAAATATGTTACGGTTCGCCATACGGATAACGGCTGGCTGTATCCCTTTAACAACCTGGATCAGTACCCGGTTGGCGGCAGTGCGGCAAACAACTATATTTACCGCATTGTGGAAGGTACGGTAGAAAAGGGCAAATTTAAACAGGCAGCGGAAGACGGAACCATTACGATTGACGGCAAAACGTATGTTGTAAAGGCTGAAGCAACAGCAAAAAGCGAAAAGGACAGCGAAACCGGCGCAACTACAACGCCAGCCACAGTAACCCCCGATGGAACCATCACCGGCGGCAGCGGCAAGATTGAGCTGACCAACACGCTGCAGAACCCGAAGTTTGCACTGGATATCATCAAGAAGGACGCGGAAAGAGACAAAAATAACAATGATGTGCCCTTGAGTGATGTTGAGTTCAAGCTGGAAAAGCTGAAAGCCGAAACAACAGCCGAAGGAAAAACGCAGTGGGTAGTAGATAAAAACTACCCATTCAATAGCACAAACAAAGGTTCCATTACCGGTACAACCGGAACGAACGGCAAAATAACCCCGAACCCGTTCACAAATCTGGAACCCGGTACATACCGCCTGACGGAAACCAAGGCACATCCGGGGTACAACCTGTTGGCACAGCCAATTGTGATCAAATTTACCCAAGACGGCAAGTGTTATATTGATGGTGAGGAAGTTAAGAAAGAAGATAAGACGTTCAATAAGGGCGCCAATAACATCTACACCATGACCCTTACCGTTCTGAACCGTAAAACGCCTGAGCTGCCCCACACGGGTGCAGACGCGCCAAGCCTGTGGCTGCTGATCGGCATGCCGCTGGCGGTGGCAGGGCTGTTGATATTCACATTCCGCTACAACAGGAAAGGGGGCCGGCGACATTAACCATCCCCCGGAAACCCAGCACCCCCCCAGGATACAGGGCCTGCCCGCCCGTGCGCGCCCGTTTACGGCAGGGCGCAGCCTTAAGCCAAGTGGGCAAGCGGCCCAGTTTTTCCTCCTTTTTTCTTCACGGCACAGTGCGGGCGGCGCGGCAGCGTTTCCCCGCTGCAGCGCCCCGCACTGCACGCCGTGCTGATGCAGAACCCTTAAGCCGGGCGGATTCGCCGCCCATCCGATGATGATTTTTTTAAGAGAAGAGGTACTGAAATGAAAAAAGCAAAACGTTTTCTCACAGGCCTGTTGAGCGCCGCCCTGGCCCTCAGCCTGTGCGCCATGCCAGCAATGGCAGAAGGTGGAACGATCACCTCCACAATCGATACGAACCGAACCGGTAGCCTGACCATCAATAAGTATGAAGGCGATAAGGCAGAGGAAGATAAACTGCTGGATGGTGTTACCTTTACTGCATATAAGGTTGCTGATATTGTGCAGCCTACCGAAGCAGGCACCACGGATGTGAAAATGCAGCCTGTTGAGGCGTTGACAAAAATTAAGAGCGATATTCAAATTACGAGCGAAACAAAGTATGACGACATCAAGGACACTGTAGATGCAGCGCTTGCAGACAATGCAGACCCGAAGCTTACTGCATTTGCTACGGCCACGACTGGTGCTAATGATGTCAAGGGCCAGGCTGTGTTCAGCGGGATGCCAGTTGGCGTGTACCTGATCGTTGAAACCGGTGCACCTTCCCAGATCGTAAACAAAACGGCAAACTTCCTGGTTTCCATTCCTATGGTCAATGCGAATGGAGATGGTTGGAACTATGATATTGTGGCAAACCCCAAAAACGCGGCGGTTTACGGCGGTATCAGCCTGAAAAAGTACGGTAAAAATTATAATCCGGACGGAAGTTCTACTGAAGCGCCGCTTGGAGGAGCAAAGTTCTATCTCCAGCGCAAAGAGGGCAATGAATGGGTAACTGTTACTGCCCCCACGGTATCGAACGGCAACGGAACCGTAGATGCGGAAACTGGTCTGCTGACAACTAATAATGATGGTATGATCAACATTACGGACCTTGCACCGGGTACCTATCGCTTTATCGAGTACAGCGCACCCCAAGGTTACATTATGGATGGCCAGGCGGCATATGAGTTTACCATCAATAATGATCAGACCGTTACCATTAGTGATGCCTATAAGGATACGCTTGAGAATACCATCAAAGTTGTCAACGAAAAGCCGAGTATGGAAAAGCAGGTAAAAACCGGTGTAGACGCTTACGGCAAGGCAACGGATGCTTCTGTTGGTGATGTTGTAACGTGGAAAGTTACCGCTGCAGTTCCCAGCAATGTTAATAAGCTTGCAAAGTATATCCTGACGGATACTATGTCCAAGGCACTTACTTGGGAAAGCGTAGAAAAAGCAAACCTGACGATTGAAACCAACCCGCATGTTGTACTTGAGGATACTGACTATACACTGACCGTTCCCGCAGATGGCGCCGAGGGCGGCACATGGACAAGCGAATTTACCGCCGCTGGCAAAGATAAACTGGCAGCAAGTAAAGTCACCTCTATCTCCGTTACTTTCAATACCAAACTGAATAGCAATGCAACGGTAAATAATAAAGGCAACCTGAATGATGCAGGCCTGACTTATTCCAACGGCTTTAATTCTACGGATGATAAATATCCCGATCAGCCGGAACCCAAAGATGAAGTAATCAAAAACGAGGCAAGCGTTTACACCTTCGGGATGAATATTGAAAAGGTCGATGGCAAGGATAGCAGAGGCAAACTGCAAGGCGCAGAATTTGACCTGTACCTTTACAACGGAAGCGAAACAAATCCGACGGAAGCTGAGCTTAAGAAGAACGGAGTAAAGGTTGGGAATTATACGACCGATGTAAATGGCCAGATTCATGTAAGCGGCTTGAAAAATGGCACTTACTATCTGGTCGAAACCAAGGCACCCACTTATCATGTAGTAGAAAACGGCGTAACCAAAACTTATAGCTATAACTTGCTGAAAGAACCCGTCAAGGTTGTTGTGGCAGTTGAGTATGAAGTGAAAGAGACCACGACCATCACGACGGACGAAAATGGCAATGTGATCACCAATAAGATAGAAAGCAAAAAATATGTTGGCGGCGAGGACAACAGCGGTAATTATAAGGTTATCATCAAGAACAACAAGGGCTTCAACCTGCCCACCACCGGTGGTTTCGGCACCCTGCTGTTCAGCGGCATTGGTGTGCTGCTGGTTGTGGCCGGTGTTGGCGTGCTGCTGAGCCTGAAAAAGAAGAACCGCACCTGATGCGCCTGCCGCAAGGCAAAACAATGTTACAATTCACCAATAGGGTATAGAGGGATAATCCATCATACACAGGGGGAGGGCCGGGTTTGGCCCTCCCCCTATGGTGGGTTATTGGGGAATAAATTTTTTGGGGTGTACATGGCCGTTGTTCGGCTGATTTTTAGGCCCTGCGTGGGGAACCACCCCATGGGCGTCAGGTTTGCGGCGAGGAACCACCCCACGGCCGTTAGGTTTGTGGCGAGGAACCACCCCTCAGTCTGCGTTGCAGACAGCTCCCCTCAAAGGGGAGCCACCGCAAACATAAGGTTAGATATTGGCGCCCCTTGAGGGGTGACTCCCCGCGGGGCGGGGAGATGTCGCGGAGCGACAGAGGGGACGGGGCGCTGTTTGCGCTGGACGCGGAGCGGCCTGAGGGGTGGTTCCCCGTGCAGAGCCTGAAAATAAATAGAGCAAGGCCCGTCAACGGGCCGATGGCGAGCATCGGCCCCTACAAATGATTTGCAACGTTTGCGGCGCGGGGTGGATGGGCGGCAATTATTAGGCCCGTTAAACGGGGCGTCGGGGACGCCGCCCCCTACATGCAGGGCGAGGTTTATTACAATTTTGTGGTGTGCAACGCCGTAAGGCCCTACAGATTATTTTATTGTTATTCACTACCCTAAAAACCACCCCCAACCCAATATCTCCTGAGCGGCGCAATGCGCCGCGGTCCACCACAATGATTCATTATTCTTTATTATTTATTCTTTTGCCTACTTCCAATTCCTAATTCCTAATTCTTAATTGCATCAGCTCCCAACTTCAACCCTCTCACGGAAAGGTTCGCGGTGACGCTATGGATACCACAACAAAACTAAAAGTCGGCTTTGCGGCCTTGATGATCCTGTCCGGCATTGGGGTGGCATCGTACCCGGTTATCAGCAACGCGGTGGCGCAGCGCCACGCCAGCGAAGCAATCCAAAATTACGATGATACCGTAAAAAGCATGGATACCGAAAAACTGGACGCCGCCAAGGAGGCCGCCCGCCGCTATAACCAGCAGCTGGACAGCGCCGTGGAGCGCGATGCCGCAGGCGAAGCGGAGGATACCGGCACCAGCTATGTGGACCTTGTGGATGTGGGCGAAAGCCTGGGGTATATCACCATCCCGAAAATTGACGTCAACCTGCCCATTTACGAAGGCACCAGCGATGATGTGCTGCAAAGGGGCGTTGGCCATCTGGAAGGCTCCAGCTACCCCCTTGGCGGCGAAAGCACCCACAGCGTGCTGACCGGCCACCGCGGCCTGCCCGAAGCCGTGCTGTTCACCGACCTGGACAAGCTGGAAGAGGGCGACTGTTTCTACCTGCATATTCTGGATGAAACGCTGGCGTACCAGGTGGATCAAATCAAAGTGGTGGAACCGGAGCACACCGAGGATCTGGAAATCACCGCGGGGCAGGATTACTGCACCCTTGTTACCTGCACGCCGTATGCCATCAACACCCACCGCATGCTTGTGCGCGGCACCCGCATCCCTTATAATGGAGAGGAAGAAACCAACACCCCGCAGGCCGTGCAGTATCAGGCGCTGCGCACCGGAACGGTGGTCAAGCGCGTGGTGGATGCCTGGCCGTGGATCGCGGTAACGGGCAGCATTGTGATCGGCGGCGAAGCGCTGCTGCTGCTTTTGCTGCTGCACCGCTGCAAAAAGCGCGAGGAGGATGACTAAATGGGACGGCTGATTGCTAAAATTCTGGCCTGGCTGGCCATTTTGCTGGGGCTGGCGCTGTTGATACAGCCCACCGCTGCCCAGTGGTGGACCAGCACCCGCAACGCCAAAACCGCTGCGCAGTTTGCGGCCCGTGCCGAAGCCCAGCCCACCGCCCCCGCGGCGGAGGAAACCACAGCCGAACCCCCGGAGCCGGAACGCGCCTACCCTGAACTGTACGCCGCGATGCAGGACTATAACGCGGAAATTTACGCCGGGGGCCAAAGCGGCCTGACCGACCCGTTCGCCTATGAGGAAGCCCCGCTGGACCTTGCTGCCTATGGCTATGACGATGATGTGCTGGCTGTGCTGTGGATCCCGCGCCTGAACCTGGAGCTGCCCGTTTACCTGGGCGCCAGCCGCGAAAACCTGGCCAAAGGCGCGGCGCTGCTGGGCCAGACCTCGATGCCGCTGGGCGGCGAAAACACCAACACCGTGATTGCCGCCCACCGCGGCTATTATGGCGCGGAAATGCTGCGCAACGTGCAGCAGATCCAGGTGGGGGACAAGATCCAGCTGACCACCCCGTGGGAAACGCTGATTTACCGCGTGAGCGAGCTGAAAATTATTGACCCCAGCGATATCAACGCCGTGCTGATCCAGCCGGGGCGGGACCTGCTGACCCTTTCCACCTGCCACCCCTACACCCGCAACAGCCAGCGCTACCTGGTAATTGCGGAGCACGACACCGCCGCTGCGGACACCACCAAAGAGGAGGATTTGCAGGAAAGCGCCGCTACCTGGGACGAAACGCCGCGCCAGGTGACCGTGGAGGATGCCGGCGGCAGCTCCATTGCCGAAGTGGCCCCCCAGGCCCTGACCCCATTGCCGGGGGAGGGCAGCGCGGAATCCGAGGGGAGCGCGATCTCCAATACCATGATCTGGCTGGAAAACAACGCACTGTGGGCCGGGCTGGTGGTTATTGCCGCCGCCGTTGGCATTATGGTGATATGGAAAAAACACCGGGAGGATTAACCATGCAGTACACACAGCAGGCCGCCGCCGTTACGGCCGAAGTAAACAAGGCCGTGCAGGGCAAACAGCAAACGGTAAACACCATCTGGATGGCCATGCTGGCGGGCGGCCATGTGCTGATCGAGGATATTCCCGGCGTGGGCAAAACCACGCTGGCGCTGGCCTTTGCCCGCGCGCTGGACCTGAAAGAAAGCCGCGTGCAGTTTACGCCGGATGTTCTGCCGTCCGATTTGGTGGGATTTTCGGTTTACCAGAAAGAGACCGGCAAGTTTGTGTACCACGCCGGTGCGGTGATGTGCAACCTGTTTTTGGGCGATGAGATCAACCGTACCTCCTCCCGCACGCAGTCGGCTTTGTTGGAAGTGATGGAAGAAGGCACGGTGACGGTGGACGGCGTCACCCGCCCGGTGCCCGCACCCTTTACCGTAATTGCAACCGAGAACCCCATCGGCGCCGCCGGCACGCAGATGCTGCCGCAGTCTCAGCTGGACCGTTTCATGGTCTGCGCCGTAATGGGCTACCCCGATGAGGAAGCGGAGCTGGCAATTTTGGCCGGGCAGAGCAAAGGCCGCCTGCTGGACCGTGTGCGCCCCGTTGCCGGTCAGGCGGATCTGCTTGCCATGCAGCAGGAGGTCAGCACGGTATTTGTGCATGAGCTGATGTACCGCTACATTGTGGCGCTGGCCCAGGCCAGCCGCAAGGACCCGCGCCTGGCCGTGGGGTTAAGCCCCCGTGCCACCCTGGCGCTGACCAGCATGACGCGCGCGGCGGCGTATCTGGCGGGGCGGGATTTTGTTGCCCCGCAGGATGTGACCGCCGTGTTTGATGCGGTTGCCCGCCACCGCCTGGTGCTGAACGACCAGGCCCGCGCAGGCGGCGAAACGGTGGACAGCGTAATGCAGGACCTGCTGCGCACCGTGCCGCGTCCCCGCCCCGAAAAGGCTGACCGCCATGGCAGGTAAGCTGGGCCGGGCGCTGGTGCTTTTGGTGCTGCTGGCCGCGGCGCTCATCACCCAGGCACCGCTGGCGGTGTTCCTGTTAGCGTTTGCGCTGGTGCTTCTGGTGCTGCTGCGGCTGGATGCCGCCTATCTGCGCAGGCAGGTAACGGCAGAGCTGCTGGTGCCGGACAAACCCGTGATACAGGGCGAAGATTTTACCCTGACGGTTCGGCTGCGCAACCGCAGCCGGTTGCCCATCCCTGCGCTTGTGGTGCTGCTGAACGCCGCCGATGAATGGGGCGGGGGGCAGATCACCCTGCGCTGCGCCGCCATGCTGGGCGGCAAGGAGAGCGCCGAACAGCGCATTACCCTAAACGCAGGCAAAAGCGGCGTGTGGAGCATTGCGGTGCGGGGCATCACCCTGCGGGATCACCTGGGGGTGTTCACCGCGGTATGCCCGGCTGCCGTGCAAAGCCAGAGCATCTGTGTGCTGCCCGCTGCCGCGGCTGGCAAAGCCAAAGCGGAAACCGCCCCCGATGAGGACGGCGACGAAGCCGACACCCGCGCCGCCCTGGGCGGCAGCTATGAGCTGCGGGAGTACCGGGACGGGGATACCCTCAAGCAGGTACACTGGAAGCTGAGCGCCAAGCTGGACCGCCTGATGGTGCGCGAACCGCTGACCGCCCTGCGCGCTGCCCTGACCCCCGGTGGGGACCTGGACGGAGCGGAGGAATGGGGGGATTTTCCCCAACAGGCGGCGAAGCACCGCAAAAACCCGCCCAAGCGCAAAAAAGAACGTACTGCCCTGAGCCGGCGCGGCGCTGCCGACCCCGGCAGTGGGCTGAAGTTTGTGGACCGTGTGCTGGTGAGCACCCAGCGCCCCGCAGCGCACCCCGCGTTGTGGCTGGCGGCAGATGCCGCGCTGCTGCTGGCGCTCACCTTTGGTTTGCTGCTGGTGCTTTCCACCGGGTTCGGCATTGCGGTGCCGTTGTGGGTGTGGCCCGCGGCAGCCGCTTTCTGCGCCGGGTGGGCGCTGTTCCTGCGTGCGCCGCAAGCCCTGCGCCGCTGGGGGCTGCTGGCGGGGGTGATTGTGTATCTTGTGGTGTTGTTCATCTGCCAGCGGAACTTTTTGGCCGGGGCGCAGCAGTGCGCCGGGAACATTGCCCAAAGCCTGAACGCCCGCCTTGGCAGCGCGCTGCCGGTGGCCCAGGGCGGCAGTGCGGCGCAGCTGGGGCTGTTTTTGCTGCTGGCCGCCCTGCCCGTTACCGGGGCGCTGGCCGCTGCGGCCCTGCGCCGTGCGGATGCCCTGCTGCTGGATCTAATGCTGCTGCCCGTTGTTGTGCTGCTGGCGCTGGCCGGGGCCGCGCCGGCTGTGCCTGCCTGCCTGCTGCTGTTGGTCGGTTGGATGGGGGCGTGGGCGGCTTCCTGCTCGGTGCAGCGGCGGGCCTTGTGGGGCAGGCGCGATACCGAAAACTACCGCCAGAACCTTTGCCGCCATTATAACATCCAAAAGTCTGCCGCGCTGGCGGCGGGCGGGCTTTGCCTTACGCTGGCGCTGCCCTGTTGGTGGCTGCTGCGCCCGGCGCTGGGGGTTCCCCTTGGCTGGCTGCAGCCCGCGGCCCAGCGGGTGGAATCCGCCGCGCTGAGCACCGCCATTACCTGGCTGCCGCGGGTCAGCGGCGGCAGGCTGAACATTCAGGTAGAAGCCGCCGCCGGTGGTGTGGCGGATGGTGCCTTGAGCCAGGGCGGGGGTATCCAGGTCAGCGGAGTGACGGATCTGGCCCTGACCGCCAGCGACAAACCCGAAGAAACCGTATACCTGCGGGGATTTATCGGCGGCAGTTATGACGGCACCACCTGGCAGGCCCCTGATGCCGATGCCTTTGACAGCGCCGCTATGAACTGGAAAACCGAGGATAATGCCCGGCTGACCATTGCCAGCCTGCCGTTTTTGCGCACCGCCTATGACGGCACCGCCCAGCCCCAGACGCTGACGGTGGAGCGCATCCACGCCGATACCCAGTACACCTATGCACCGTACAACGCCTACTGGGGCGATTATTACACCATCCAGGGCGATGGCGCCGCCGCGGGCCAGACCGCGCAGGACGATGTGTTCCTGTATTACCCGCGGGATACCGCCCAAACCCAGCTGGAAGCCCGCGCCGATGCCGACCCCAGCGTGCTGGACCGGATGGAAGCATCCTATGCCGCTTACGCCGCCAGCCGCTACACCGCTGTGCCGGATGGCTATGACGAGCTGCAAACCCTGTGCGATGAAACCAAAAAGGACCAGAAGCTGACCGAAGCTGCGGACATTGGCGATTACATCCGCGCCTATCTAAACACCAACTACCAGTATAACGCCAGTGCTCCCCAGCCGCCGGAGGGGGCCGATCCCATCCGTTACTTTTTAACGGAATCCAAACAGGGGTACAGTGTGCAGTTTGCTTCGGCGGCGGTGGTTATGTTCCGCATGTTCGGGCTGCCTGCGCGCTATGTGGTGGGCTATGCCGCGCCGCAAAGCCTGTTTACCCAACAGGAGGACGGCAGCTGGCACGCCATTTTACAGGACGATAACGCCCACGCCTGGGCGGAGGTGTACATTTCCGGCCAGGGCTGGACCCCCATGGAGATGACCCCCGGCGTGCTGGTCAGTGCCCAACAGGCCGACCTGCGCACCGACCCGCTGCCCGAAACTCAAGATCAAGACACTGCCCCCGCAGCAGGGGAGAGCAGCGCAAACGAACCCGCAGCCACCATCGTGCCCCGCAGCAGGCTGGTTTTGGCGGCGTTGCTGGGGGGTTGCCTGTTGGCTGCTGCGGTGCTGCTGGTGCTGGCCCGCCGCCATGCCATGGGGTATGGCCGGGGCAGCTGCAACGCGCGGGTGCTGGCCGTGTTTGGCAGCATCTACCGCCTTTTGGTGCGTCGCGGCCTGCCGCCGGATACACCATCCGATGCGCCGGAGTTTGCCGCATTTTTGCAAAGTTGTGTCCCCGCCCTTGAACCCCAGGATGCCGAAGCTCTGCTGGCATTGGCCCAAGCCGCCCAATTTGGCGCAGGTACGATGACTGAGCAGGATACGGACAAAATGAGAAAACTTTACCAGGTTATAAAACACACTGGAAAACGGAAACAGAGCCAGGAATCGGTTGAAAAACAGAGCCAGGAATGATATAATGACCCCATATTGGGGTAGCGTGTTCTTTGCTTTCTTTGCACAGGGGGCTACCATGATCCAGAAAAATGTGGTATAATATGTTAAGTCCATTGACCAAGTAGGGAATAGCCGGGGGTGGGGGACTGGTTTCTGAAACGGTACCCTGGGAACTGCCCGTGGGGCAGAAAACCGGCAAGGACAGAAAGAAGATCTTATAGAAGCAAACGTTAACAGGAGTAAACCCATGCCGCGCCGTAAACAGACAGAAGGAGAAAAAAAAATTGACATCAGCCAGATGGCTGAAGACCTTGGCGTGTCCAAGACCACGGTATCCCGTGCCCTTTCGGGCAATGGCCGTGTCAGCGAAGCGACCCGCGCCCGCGTGGTCCAGTACGCCAAAGAGAAAAACTATGTGCCCAATATGCTGGCACGCGGGTTGGTAACCCAGCAGTCTTATAATATCTCACTGGTGTTCTCGCGCCAGTTCGGCAACCTTGCCGCACCATTTTTGCGCAAAACCGTCAGCGCCGTGTACGATATTGCCACCCGCAATGATTATGATGTGCTGATGACGATGGTGGGCGAGCAGGAAACAAGCCCGATGCAGCGTCTGCTGGTCAACCGCAAGATTGATGGCGTGATTCTGGCCCGCACGCTGGAGCGTGATCCGCTGATCCCCATGCTGCAAAAAAGCGGCATCCCCTTTGTTGCCATTGGCCGCCCGGCTGACCAGGATGTCATCTCGGTGGACCATGATCAGGTGGGCGGCTGCCGTGAGCTGGTCAGCCTGCTGCTGATGAAGGGCCTGCGCCGCATTGCTTTGCTGGGCGGATCCATGCTGTACACCGTCAACCAGTCCCGCCTGGAAGGCTATAAGCAGGCGCATGACCGCGCCTGCTGCAAGATTGATGAGAGCCTGCTGTTTTTGGAGCTGGAAAGCGACGATCTACGCACCAGCGCTGTGGAGCTCGCGGTACAGCGTGGGGCGGACTGCATCCTGTGCATGGATGACCAGGTTGCCCAGCTGGCTTTGAGCACCCTGAGACAGCTGAACCTGCGCGTGCCGCAGGATATCCGCCTTGCCTCCCTGTATGACGACGAAGCGCTGCAGGGGTGTACGCCACAGATCACGGCGGTCTCTTTTGATGCCGAACAGCTGGGCCGCCGTACCGCACAGCAGCTGCTTTCCCTCATCCGCCATCAGCCGGTGGAAACCCGCACCCTGCTAGGGTACCAGGTGGGGTTGCGTTTATCGACCCAGACCTGAGAGAAAAGTAGATAATTATAAGGCAACACCGCACAATTCCCGCCTGACGGCTTAAGCACCGCTCCGGC
>OLQC01001357.1_pt1 | contig 19698 bp, 20 predicted proteins | sample 1672471 | NCBI WGS metagenome assembly OLQC01 (sample SAMEA3136689, study PRJEB25190) | human gut metagenome | biome: human gut; feature: human-associated habitat; material: faeces | place: Austria | collected 2013
AACATGTGGCAGTAGAGCTGACAGAAGACAATCATCGTCAGTTCTTCATTCCTAAGGGATTTGCTCATGGTTATGTTGTTCTCTCAGAGATAGCCGTCTTCCAATATAAGTGTGATAACTTCTATCATCCAGAGGCTGATGGCGGTATTAGCATCCTTGATGATACCCTCGGTATTGATTGTAAGATTCCAACAGAGCATGCCATTCTCTCAGAGAAAGATACGAAGCATGCGATGCTGAAAGATTTCGATTCACCATTCGATATCAACGTAGATTTATACAAATAGGGACTTATGGCAGATAAAGAATTTTTAGAGCGAATGCTCTCGATGCTCCCAGAAGAGTTTCAAGACGTTTACGACGATACGATACCTGAGGCAAAGGAGATACGTAAGAAGATGGGAAAGAAGGTTTCTTCCGTCAAGTCCTATTCTTGTGCTATGCCGATGTTTGAAGACATTCGTAAGCTCAACTACAAAGGACAAGCCCAGGTCTGCAAGACTTTTCATCAGTACTTGACGAAGCATCCCAATGTGGTATCCTTCTTTCTCGACCGTTTCGAGGAAACCTATTCCCGAATCGATATGAGAGACCTTGACGAATCCATTGAATGGATAGGCTATGCCGTTAATGATATGGACAACACCATTTCGGAGATTGATTACAACGACCCTATGACCTTCTTCGATATAGAAAAAGTGATGGGGAAGGTAATCAGTAAAGAATTAAAGAACAATTCCCTGAAATAAGGAGATGATGGTAGATCTGTAATTCTCAGATGCTTTTTATATGGGTAATGAGAGTACGGTGGTAATTTGATAGTGAAATATACTGTAAAATTATGGCAGATAATAGTAAGCTAGAAATATTTAAGCTAATATCTAAGCGTTATACCTTTAGGGAGGTAGCTATTTTAAAGTGTGGCTTAGATGAAGCGCAGGTGAATGATAATCAAATATTTAATTCGTTGTATGGGCTGTTTTTACAAAAGTTGACTCAGAACGAGGTCTGGACTCATAATAGGACAAAGTTAGGACTAGTGTTGTTTTCGTCTGCAGGCGAGAATGTCAATGAGATTTTCAAGGCTCATTCTGATGCTTGTGTAATAGAAGGCTTTATTGATGGTGGTCCCTATGATAGAATTCGCAGGATGGCAGAAAAGGATGATACGACCACGACAACATTGTTGGATAGAAACAAGATAGTGACTGATAGATATTACTTGTACCTCTATCTACCGTTGAATTCTCATGTAGGATTAATGTTTTTGGAACGCAAGAAGGGACAAGATATTCATACACCGATGGAGTTGTTTTTGAATGAAATCCTTAAGGTTAGAAACAACATACATGTAGAGAGATATGTTCCTCAATCCATTATTGAAGATTTTAAAGATGAAGGTATCATAGACTCTTTCACATTTACAGATACCATTGTAAGCCCTGTTCTTGACGGTAATGCAGTTGAGCAACAAGAAAGTAATTATGATGTGTCAGTAAGTATAAAGCCTCGTGCAGGTGAGGCTTTTGGCTATAATATGTTGCAGGATGCTTTAAATAGTGTAGGCAATTTTGTCGTGAACTTTGGCAATGGTGTCAAAAGCCTTTCGCAATTCAGAACTAAGAAAGCAAGAATCCAAAGGAACAATGAGGGATATAATTTTTCAATAGGCGATGATTTGAAAATTCGTCCAATGATAGAGATTGCGGATGAGATTCATGATAGGGACAATGATACTTTGCTGCATGATCAAGCCTATGCGATGGTAAGCGACTTGTTGGAGCAAATTAAGGATGACATATATCCAATACAGGAGGAATAACTATGGGATTTTGGCAAATTGTTTTATATTTGAGCGACTTAATTCATGCAGGTCATAAATGGCAGCGCCAAAACATAATTGGTACTAATTCGGAACGTGCCTTTAAATTGTCTGTCTTTCAAATTATGGGCTGTCTGTTGGCTGGTTGGTTTGTATATAAGAATCCTTCGGGTGTATCAGATACAGCAATAGATTATTTATTGAGTTCTTTAAGTATTATTACAGGATTCTTCTTTGCTGTGATACTTTTGAGTTATGATCAGTTTAATAAAATAGAAGTTCCTGATAACGGAGCTACAGAAGATGAAAAGATAAAAGCATTGAAATCAATTAATTTCTTGAAAAAATATAATGCTCTGTCTTGCTATGCGATTTTGTTGGCTATAATTGTAATCTTTATGCTTATAGGCACACTCTTGTTTGGGCAAAAGACAGATATAGGTGAAGATTTTGAAGTGGCAAGTTCTTTGGAAAATGTCGCTTTGTTCCCAACCCTATGTTTTTATGGGTTAGTTGTATGGAGATTCTTGATGATATATTTCTTACTGGATTTCTTCATCATAACAATTTATGCAATATGTAGTTTGTTCCAATTTCTGAATTTGCAGATGCTTGACCTTCAACTACCATTTGCGGTGAATGCTAGTCATGTGCCAAGTGAGTATCAAGTTTATAAACGTAATTTTGGGAAGATAGGTGTGTTTCTAGTTCTTCTGATGGGGATACTTCTATTGCTATTTGTCGCTTCATTATGTTTTATTCATAAATGATATTTATCGTTTCAGATAATTTGAGACATGTCTAATTAAACGTTAGATAACTACAAGCGAATAATACTTTGCTTCCAAAGCACTTTATGATGGTGGTGTTCCTATATACGAGCTGTGTCATATTGAATATTTGGGAAGTAATGGAAATAAAAGTAGCAGTAGCCGGCACCGGCTACGTAGGTCTGAGCATAACCCCTATTATCTCATCACCATAGCAGTAGATGTAAACCCTGAGAAGGTGGAGAAACTTAGCAATATGATTTCTTCAATCCAAGATGATTACATCGAAAGTGTTGGGCTGAGAAGATATTATTTTTAAAATAAATCGCATACATTTATAATGTACAACGACATACAAATCATAATTATGGCTGGCGGCGTAGGCAGCCGCTTTTGGCCAATGTCAACCCTCGATTACCCAAAGCAGTTCATAGATGTGATGGGTGTCGGCCGTTCCCTCATTCAATTGACAGTAGATAGATTGAAACCAATCTGTCCTGTTGAGAACATGTGGGTAGTGACAAACGAGAAATATATCAGCATTGTCAAGGAGCAAATCCCTGACATGCCAGCAGATAACATATTATCAGAGCCGGAGGCTCGCAATACCGCTCCATGTATTGCTTATGCCTGCTGGAAGATCCTGAAAAAGCATCCTGATGCCAACATCGTTGTGACACCATCCGATGCCCTGGTCATTAATACCTCAGAGTATCAGCGAGTGCTCAGTAAGGCATTGAGCTATACTTCCGATAAGAACGCCATCGTTACTACCGGTATTAAGCCAAGCCGCCCAGAAACAGGCTATGGCTATATAGCCTCAGCAGAGCCAACATCAGTAGATGAAATCTACAAGGTTGAGGCTTTCAAGGAAAAGCCAAACCTGGAGACTGCAGAGCAATATCTTGCTGCCGGCAATTACTATTGGAATGCCGGAATCTTCGTATGGAACATTGATACCATCAGCAAGGCAATCCGAACCTTCCAGCCTCAGCTTGCCAGCATCATGGACGAGATGGCACCTTCTTTCTATACTGAACAGGAGAAAGAGGTAGTCGGCAAGCTCTTCCCAACCTGCGAGAAGATAAGCATAGACTATGCCGTAATGGAGAAGTCTAAGGAAATCTATACCTTGCCAGCCGAGTTTGGCTGGAGCGACTTAGGTAGCTGGGGCAGCCTCCGTACCTTGCTCCATCAAGATGAAACTAGCAATGCCAAAGTAGGCAAGGACATCCGATCGTATGAATGCAAGAACTGCGTGGTTCATGCAGCCGATGAAAGCAAGGTGGTAGTTCAAGGATTGGATGGCTATATTGTAGCCGAAAAGAATGGACGACTGCTTGTTTGCTCTTTGAAGGAAGAACAGAGGATTAAAGAATTTGGTAAGTAAAAAATACAATGAATATAAATTAATTTAAGATATGTCTAAAAAAGAAGAATTAAAGAAACAGATTCTCGAATTGACACGAGAATACTATCGTGAGGTACATGGTCAGAAGCAGGAGTTTGTTCCTGGCAAGACCAAAGTGAATTATGGCGGTCGCTATTTCGACGATGAGGAGATGGTGAACTTGGTGGACGCTTCTTTGGATTTCTGGCTTACTGCCGGTCCTTGGGCACACAAGTTTGAAACTCGTTTCGCCAAGTGGTTGGGTGTGAAGTATTGCTCACTCTGCAACTCTGGCTCTTCAGCAAACCTTCTTGCCTTTAGTGCACTTACGGCTCCTGAACTTGGTGATCGTGCTATCAAGCGAGGCGATGAAGTTATTACTGTGGCTGCAGGTTTCCCAACAACAGTATCTGCCATTCTCCAGTATAATGCTGTTCCTGTTTTCGTGGATATGAGCATTGAGGAGAGTAACATTGATACCACCCAGTTGGAGGCCGCGCTTTCTCCTAAGACTAAGGCGGTGATGATAGCACACTCATTGGGTAATCCATTTAACCTTCAGGCTGTTGTAGACTTCTGTCGCAAACATAACTTATGGTTGGTAGAAGATAACTGCGATGCACTTGGTTCAGAGTACTTCATTGATGGTGAATGGAAGAAGACTGGTACAATTGGTGATATCGGTACATCCTCATTCTATCCTCCTCACCACATGACAATGGGCGAGGGTGGTGCTGTCTATACCAACAATCCTGAGCTTCACAAGTATGTGATGAGTTTCCGTGACTGGGGACGTGATTGCTGGTGTGTAGGAGGTGTAGACAATACTTGTGGCTGCCGTTTCACCAAGCAGTTTGGTCAACTTCCTTTGGGTTATGATCATAAGTATGTTTATAGCCACATGGGTTATAACTTGAAGGCAACTGACCTTCAGGCTGCCATCGGTTGCGCTCAGTTGGAGAAGTTGGATGACATCGTAGCTCGCCGTCGTGAGAACTTTGACTATCTCCATAAAGGTTTGGAAGGTGTCAAGGGACTTCTTTTGCCTGAACCACAGAAGAACAGCAAACCAAGTTGGTTTGGTTTCTTCATTACGGTATTGCCAAATGCCGCCTATACTCGTACAGAGCTTACCAAATACCTAGAGGATCACAAGGTTCAAACCCGCAACCTCTTTGCAGGTAATCTCTTGAAACATCCAGCTTTCGAGCAATACGTTTTAAACAAAGACTATCGTGTGGTTGGGGATTCTCTCCCTGTTACCGATAGCATCATGAATGATTGCTTCTGGATTGGCGTTTACCCTGGCATGACCCAGGAAAAACTCCAGTACATGATTGATACCATCAAGGCTTTTGTCGCTACCAAGTAAGGTAGCGCAAAGCCCTATTAACTATTAATTGTAAATTATTAATTGATTATGAAGGTCGTATTACTTGCAGGTGGTTTTGGCTCACGTATCAGTGAGGAAAGCCAGTTCAAGCCAAAGCCGATGATAGAGATTGGTGGAATGCCAATCCTGTGGCATATCATGAAGGAGTATTCCTATTATGGTCACAACGAGTTTATCATCTGTGCTGGTTACAAACAGGAATACATTAAGGAGTGGTTCGCCAACTATTTCTTGCACAACAGTGATGTCAGTTTCGATTGGCGCAATGGAAGCAATGAGGTAACCATTCATCATAGTGAGTTGGAATCATGGAAGGTAACAGTTGTTGATACTGGTTATAACACCATGACAGGAGGACGCATTAAACGTATCCAGAAGTATGTCGGCGATGAACCTTTCTTCATGACTTATGGTGATGGAGTTTGCGATGTAGATATCAACAAACTCTTGGAGTTCCACAAAGCACATGGTAAACTTGCCACATTAACCGCCGTAAAGATGAAGCAAGAGAAGGGTGTGCTGAATATCGGTGGTGACAATGCCGTGAAGTCATTCCGTGAGAAGAACATCACAGATGGAGCGCCAATCAATGCTGGTTATATGGTATTGGAACCAAAGGTCTTCGACTATATTGAAGGTGATTCTACTGTCTTTGAGAAAGAACCTTTGGAAACATTGGTCAATGAAGGTGAACTGATGTCATATATCCACGAAGGCTTTTGGCAGTGCATGGACAATGTACGTGAGAAGGCTATGCTGGAGAAACTGCTTGCAACAAATACTGCTCCTTGGAAGAAATGGGAGCGAGAGGTACCTAAAGAGATATAATTATGGCTTTGGATTTATTTAATAATTTCTATAAGGGAAAGCGTGTCCTTGTTACTGGTCATACCGGATTCAAGGGTAGTTGGCTTTCTATCTGGCTTCATGAGTTGGGAGCAGAGGTCGTAGGTGTCGCCTTAGATCCATATTCCGATAAGGACAACTTCGTCTTATCCGGTATTGGTAAGAAGATAAAGGCAGATATAAGAGCGGATATTCGTGATGGAGAGAAGATGAAGCAAATCTTTGCCGAGTATCAGCCTGAGATAGTTTTTCATTTAGCTGCCCAACCTTTAGTTCGATTGAGCTATGAGATTCCTGTGGAGACCTATGAGGCAAATGTTATGGGAACCATACATGTGATGGAAGCTATCCGTGCTACAGAGTCCGTAAAAGTAGGTGTGATGATAACCACCGATAAGTGCTACGAGAACAAGGAGCAAATCTGGGGTTATCGAGAAAACGAACCAATGGGTGGTTACGATCCATATTCTGCTGCTGAGATAGCCATCAGTTCATGGCGGAGAAGTTTCTTCAATCCAGCTGACTATGGCAAGAAACATCATGTAGCTTTGGCAAGTGTTAGAGCTGGTAATGTAATTGGTGGTGGTGACTGGGCAAAAGACAGAATCATACCTGATTGCATCCGTGCTATTGAAGCAAATAAGACCATAGAGATACGCTCACCTAAGGCAATTCGCCCATGGCAACATGTATTGGAACCTTTAGGCGGTTATATGCTCCTAGCATCCAAGATGTGGACAGAGCCAACCAAATATTGTGAGGGATGGAACTTCGGGCCACGTACAGAATCAATCGCCAATGTTTGGGATGTTGCAACGAAACTTATCACTAACTATGGCAAGGGAGAGTTGAAGGATGTATCCGATCCAAATGCCCTACATGAGGCTAAGCTATTAATGCTTGACATCAACAAGGCACACTTCAAACTAGGTTGGGAACCAAGAATGAATATCGACCAATGCATGGCTATGGTTGCTGAATGGTACAAACGTTATCAGAATGAGGATGTTTACCAACTTTGTGTGGAACAGATTAATAAATATGTTGGCTAATGAGAATATTTGTTACTGGGGCGACAGGCTTTTTAGGATTTCATTTTGTAAAAGAAGCTATACGACAAGGTCATCAAGTTTTATGCTTGCGCCGTCCTTCTTCTGTATCTCTTTTCTCTCCTGATGAAGAATGCAGGGTAAAGTGGGTTCTGGATGATGAGAACTTGCAAAATCTGGTAAATGTGTTTAAGCCAGAAGTGTTGTTCCATGCTGCATGGGCTGGTGTTCGGGGAACTTACCGAGAAAATAGTGATGTTCAATCGCAGAATATTTCTTTCACAAAACGAGTTGTATGTTTGTATCCATATAAGCAGATTATTTGTTTAGGAAGTCAAGCGGAGTATGGATATTATAACGGTCCTGTTTCTGAAAATCATGAGCCTTCTAAGTTACAGAGTGAATATGGTGCAACCAAGTTGTATTGTCTTAATGAGTTGAAGATGTATTGTGAAGCTCATGATATAGAATGGCAGTGGATAAGAATATTTACAGTGTTTGGTGAGCAAATGACAGGAGGGCTTATCAAGTTAGCCATTCATCAATGTTTAAATAGTATCAAGAAGTTCGATACAACAAAGGGTGAGCAAAAGTACTCTTACCTATATGCCGAAGATTACGCAAAGGCAATTTGTTTATTGCTTGGCTCTAAAGGCAAGTCTGGAATTTATAATTTGAGTCAACCTAAAGATGTATATTCTAATGTATATATCTTAAGTAAAATCAAATCACTTATGCACTCTGACATAGAATATAATTTTGGTAGCATTCCTTATACAAGCAATCAAATCATGTATATGGATGGGGATGTTTCAAAATTTGAAAGTGCTTTTGGGGCTGTTCCTCATACGAATTTTGAAACAGCGTTAATACGAACCATTGATTTTTATAGAAAGTAAGTAATGAAAGCATCTGATTATATAGTTTCTTTCATCTCGGAAAGAGGTGTTGATACGGTATTTGGATACATTGGGGGAATGATTACCCACTTGGTTGACTCATTGGCTCGAAGCAATGATGTCAAATTCGTTCAGACGTATCACGAGCAAACAGCTGCTATCGCAGCAGAGGGGTTTGCCATAGAAAATGGTAAGTTTGGAGTGGCTATCTCTACAAGTGGTCCTGGAGCTACAAATATGATGACGGGTATTGCTGATGCCTACTTTGACTCAATTCCTGTATTGTATATCACTGGACAAGTTAATTCTTACGAGTACAAGTATGATAAGCCTATTCGTCAACAAGGTTTTCAAGAGACTGATATTGTCAGCATCGTTAAGCCTATCACTAAGTATGCAGCCTTCGTGGATGATGCGAAGAATCTTCGATATGAATTGGAGAAAGCCATTCATATAGCGACAACTGGAAGAAAAGGTCCTGTCCTTTTGGATATAGCAATGAATGTACAGCGTACAGACATTAATCCAGATGAGTTGTTGGGATACAAAGATGATGTAAATCCTATAGAAGAAAAGTTTGACTTAACAGAAATCGTCGATTTGTTTTCTAAGTCAAAGCGTCCAATGGTACTTCTTGGCGCAGGTTGCATAGGGGATGAGGTTCAAAAACATCTAGAGAACTTTATCTTTAATCATGAAATTCCTGTAGTTACATCTTTGATGGGACGTGGTGCCATAGATGAGACCTACAAATATTATATAGGTATGGTCGGCAGCTATGGCAATAGATGTGCCAATATCGCTATCTCACAAGCTGACTTATTGATAGTGTTAGGTTCTAGACTTGATACAAGACAGACAGGAGCAAAGATAGATACATTCTTGAAGGATGGTCATATCGTTCATGTAGACATCGACGCAAACGAATTGAAGTACCACCGTATTCATGGACAAAAGAATGTGAACATGGATATCTTGGCCTTTCTGCAAGTTCTGAATACTTATTCTTATAAGTTGGCTTCTTCAGATAAGTGGCATGAATATGTTCTGGGTATAAAGTCAAAATATAATCAAGACAAAGAGATAGAGCGATTTGTAGAGAACAAGTCGCCATATATGTTTATTCAGTTCTTGAATGGTTTAACCAAGGAAGGCGATGTCATTACAACGGATGTTGGGCAAAACCAGATGTGGGCAGCGCAGACCATTCAAATGAAAAAGAACATGAAGTTCTTGACAAGTGGTGGTTTAGCTCCAATGGGCTATTCTTTGCCTGCTGCTATCGGAATGGCATTTGCAAACCCTAAAAGAACGATTTATGCTTTGTGTGGCGATGGTGGTTTTCACATGTCAGTTCAATCATTGATGGTAATTTCCCAGTATCATTTGCCAATAAAAGTTATTGTCTTGAACAATTCAACCTTGGGAATGATTACCCAGTTCCAACATTTGTATTTTGATAATTTGATGGCAGGAACTACAGCTGATGGAGGATATTTAGTTCCTGATATAAAGGCTCTTGCTGAATCTTATGGATTGGTCTATGGATGTTTGTCTGATAAGTTGTCTGCAGAAGAGGCTACAGATATTATTCAAAAGGCTAACCTTATAGAATATAAGATTGATGGCTTAACGACTGTATGTCCAAAACTTGAATATAATAAGCCAATTGAGAGTCCAATCCCATTGCTTGATGAAGAAGAGTTTGAAAAGATAAAATTTGTTTAGATGAATATATTAAAAACTATCGCATCTAAAATAGGCATGGATAAGTCCATAGCCTATTCTTCTGGTGCAAACAATTTAATAACAAAATGTTAGATAGTAAAACTATGGATTCTAATGATGTTGTTGCAGTTTATATATTGACTCATAATAGACCTGAGACTGTTATGCGAGCTTTGCATTCTGTTCAAAAGCAAACATTTAGCAAAATAAAGATAATAGTTTCAGATAATTCTGATGATAATAGAACTGCAAATTTAGTTTTGCCTATTCTGAAAGAAGACTCACGTGTAGAATATGTTCATAGAATGGAGCCTTCTTGTAAAACAGGTATAGGACATTTGAACTATATATTGAGATGTAATCCTTATGATTATTTTATAATGTTTCATGATGATGACGAAATGCTCCCTAATATGGTTCAAATACTTTATGAAAGCATGAAAGCTGATAGTTCAATAGTTGCAGTTGGTTGTAATGCTTGCTTAAATATTTATGGTCGTCTAACAGCCAAAAAAATAAATAACATTAAAAAGGTCACAAAAATAACAGATCCAATTACTCTTATAAAAATGTATGTGGGTAGAGAAATAGCCCCTTTCCCTGGATATTTGTATAATAGAGTGTTGGTAAATAAAAGTTTAGGGCTAGTAACAAGTCATGGTGGAAAATATTCTGATTCATCTTTCATCGTAGATCTAACAAAGTTAGGCAAGGTTGTAATGTTGCCTAAGTGTGGAATGATATATTATGTAACAGATGTGCAGGACAGTTATTCTCATAAATTTCAGCAGTATGATTCCTTATTGAATTATTGGCGTAATTCTTATAATTGCAAGGAAATCTTAAAGAATGCTAGAGTTTATAATATATATAATAACTTAAAAGATATTCAGTTAAAAAGCGGGAAAATACCTTTCAGAAAAAGTGCATTTTATATATTCTTACATTATTCTGCATTCAATTATTTTCTAAAGTATTTATTACGTTTGTTAAAAATTAAGACAAATTAAGATGGTTAAAGTTTATATTCCTGGACCTTATAATATTCCGATAACAAGACAGTTTAAGACGGAGGAGCTTGTATGGGGCAATACGCAATTCGTTTTTGATGCTAATGAGGATTATGATTGTATTGCTGTTGTAGATGGAATATCAGTACCTATTGTTACAACCTCTCCAAAGGAAAATCGTTTTTTTTGGACAGGTGAACCTCCTATGGTGAAAAGATATACAAAGTCCTTCTTATCACAGTTTGCTCACATTTTTTCTTGCCAAAAGAATTTAGTGGCAAATAGTCATGCCTGTATTTCTAATCCTCCATTACCTTGGATGGTTGGATGTTCTTTGAAGCAAGGAACTCATTCTTCTGATGGACATGATGCGCTAAATTACCAAGATTTCATTTTAGGTAGTTTTGATGATGAAAAACGTATAGATAAAGCTTGTGTCTTGACATCTAATAAGACAATTACTAAAGGTCATCGTGATCGAGTGAAATTTGTTGAGAAAATATTAAAAGATAAGGTTGAGTATATTGACATTTATGGAAATGGTTATAAGTCAGTAGGGGATAAATTGGAAGTACTGTCAAAATACAAGTATTCTATTGTAATAGAAAATTGTCAATATCCAAACTATTGGACAGAAAAATTGTCTGATTGTATACTGGCAGGATGCTGTCCGATATATTATGGAGCAAGTAATATTTCAGATTTTTTCCCTATAAATAGCTTTCCTGTTATTGATATATTAAATTATCAAGAAGCTATAGCTAAAGTGGATGGTTTAATAAAATCAGATTATTTTAGCACTTATCATAAAAATATAGGAATTCTAAAAAGTTTAATTTTGGATAAATATAATATGTTTGCAATGATAAATGACGCAATAGCAACTGCAGGTATTAATATGGGAAATAAGCTGCAAGAGCCAGAGATACTACATCCTATGAAATATAGTATATTGGATCGTGGGTTGTCACGTATACATAGAATGTTTAATATATAAAAATAATTTAATGTATAGAGCATTATTTAAGTCTTCCTTGTTTCGAAATATATCATGGATTTTTGCCTCTTCTGTAGTTTCGAACTTATTGCGCTTTTTGCTTATATTTATCCTTATTAGGTTGTATTCTCCAGAAGAATTTGGTTTATGGGCTAGTATTACTTCTATAGCAGCAATCTTGGTGACAGGAGATTTTGGAATAACAAATGTGTTACGTTATAAAGCCTCTAAAGCAATTGAAGAGAAGAGAGTTGATGATTTTAAAATTTCATTTTTTTCATCTTTATATTTTTTCCTTTTATTTGCTATTATTGTATCTATAATTTTAGTATTTATTAGTCCATATATACCTTATGAAAAGTTATTTAAAACCGATAATGTTGATTTGATGCTGCAAGGGCGGAAGATATTTATCATCATTCAGGTCTTGTTTCTGTTAGGAATACCATTTGGACTTGGTTGTAGTATGTTTTTCTCTTTTAATGAGACAAAAATTTATTCAATAATTTCATTTATTCAAGGTTGCGCTACTTTTTTGATAGTTGTTATACTTGGATTGTTTCATTGCAAGATAAGTACAGTTTCTATATGTTATTTTATCATTAATACAATAGCCTATTTAGGAGGAACTATTTGGTTTATCTATAGAAGAAAATGGGAAATTCCAAAGATTTCAATAAAAACAATGTATTTAAATATGAAGAGTATGCTGTTGACTGGTGTAAAATTTTTATCAATACAGTTGTCTAGCAGTTTCGTATTTAATGTGTTGACATTATATTCAGGTGCATTACTCGGCTTAACCGTCGCAGCCAATATCAATGTTATTCAGAAAATCTATACATTTTTTGTAGGTATTTACCAGAGCATAAACAATCCTATTTGGAGTTCGTTAGCTAGTAATTATTTTTCGAACAACCTAAAAAAATGCAAGGAAATCTTAATAAAAATATGTTTAATAACAATTACGGTATTTACATTTATAATTTCCTTCTCGTACATATTTAAGGATATTCTCATCCAAATCATAGCAGGAAGTCAGTATAATGCAAATGGTACTTTATTTATATTGGTAGGTTTGTTTTATCTGTGTAAAGTATTATTCGATAATGTTACTTTGCTACAAAATGCAACAAATAAAATAAATAAATTAGCTTTTGGCTATTTAATATTTGATGCTCTTGTTATGTTTGTTGTCCCCTACATTATGGCTAACTATGGTCTATATTATATGGTGTCTACGATGATTGCTATTTGGGCTTTGTTTAGTGTATGCATGGCAATCGAGAGTAAATATATATTGTCGAATAAATGTAAGTGAACAATGAAAATTTTAGTGATAGCAAATTTATACCCTTCTAAATCAGATCCTTCATATGGAACTTTCGTTAAGAACTTTGTGGATGGATTGTCTGATAAGCAGAATGTGGAAATAGAATTATGTGTAATTAGAGGTAGAGCAAAGAATAAACTGGCAAAACTTCTTAAATATGTCATATTTTTAAGTACAGCTTTATATCTTTTAATGTTTAGAAAATATGATTTAGTCTATAATCATATAATTACTCATGCTGCTATATCTTTAAGAATAGCCACATTTTTTAGGGATATTCCTCTTGTCTTTAATATACATGGTGAAGACTTGTTGACAAAAACGAGAATTAGTCAATATGGATTGAAATTAGTTACGCCCTTATTGTATAAGGCCAAATTGATTGTTGTTCCTTCAAACTTTTTTAAAAAGAAAACATTAGAAATTTTTCCATGCATTGATCCTAAAATAATTTTTGTATCAGCTTCTGGAGGTGTTTCAAAAAAGTTCTTTCACTTGAATACCGATTGTAAAATTTCTCGTGAAAAAATAGTTGTTGGTTATGTTTCTAGAATAGATCGAGGAAAAGGCTGGAATATCTTTATTGATGCTATTGTCGGTTTGAAAGCTAAAGGAATGAACATAGAAGGAGTATTGGCTGGCACGGGATTTCAAGTTCCTAATATGAAGGATTATATTAATAAAAAGGAAATATCTTGTATTAAATATGTTGGGGCAATTCCTTATGATGATCTACCTTTATTTTACTCAGGTTTGGATTTATTTGTTTTTCCAACAATGCTTGAAGAGTCTTTGGGATTGGTTGGCTTAGAAGCAATGGCCTGTAGCGTTCCTGTTGTGGCAACTGAAATAGGTGGTATTACAGATTATGTCAAGAATGGCTTTAATGGTTTTTTCTTTAGTAAAGGTAATGTTAAAGAACTAGAAGAGAAAATTAACAGGTATATCAGCCTTAATGATAGGGAGAAAATGCTTATCAGAAAAAATGCCTATAATACAGCAAAAGATTATGAGGCAGGTTTGATCATTGATAGAATTTATGAAAAATTATTATCCTTAATATAATAGTAAATGTTACAAAAACGTCTTAATTATCCGCATTATCTGTGGTATTTCTTTTATTGGCTATTATTGGTAGACTCTATAAATGGCTTCTTTTTAGGTTTGGGACAATCTTTTCCATTAGGAATTATTTATAAGTCTATATTGTTATTTTGTTTAATTGCTATAGCGCTAAAAGATGGGAAAAATATACCTTCACTTTTTTTGTGGATTGGCTATTTAAGTATATTTCTTATTCATTTTTCATGCAATGGGAATGCAGGAAAATTAGGAGATACTCTTTCTTTGTTGAGCAAGTTTTGGGTGGTGTATTGGGGCTATCCGGTAATGGTAAAAATAGCAAAGGACTCCCCAAATTTGACCTTTGATAAGATAAAATCAATTTTTGCATTAAATGCAATAGTTTTAGTGGCAAATATTATTTTGGGCATTTTGGGGTTTGGCTATAGCTCATATGGTGACGGAGGTGAAGATTCTACTGGTTACAGGGGATTTTTTTATGCAATTAATGAGTTGTCTGGAGTTATATTGGTCTTGTTTGGCTCTGTTTTGTTTTATACAAAAATAGCTTTTAGTAATATAAAATATTATTTAGTATTACTTTTCTTATTATTTTGTGTAGCGATGTTTAGTACCAAAACGGCAATGGGAGGAATGTTGCTGCTATTTGTCTTTTTGCAATATCTGTTTGGGAAGAAAAAATATCTTATATGGATGACTCTTTTTTTGTGTATATTAATACCTCTTCTATTATATTTAGGATACCGTATGGCACTAGAAAGCGGATTATGGGATAGATGGATGTACTTCTATGACAAAAGTGACGATTTCTTTTCTTTTATAGTTTCTGGAAGAAATATTTTTTGGGAAAATATGAAAGGACGCTATTTAAGTTCTGGCTTTTGGGGAATGGCTGTAGGCTTGGGTGGCAATCTTACAGTAGAAATGGATCCTTTTGATGCAATGTTAAATTTTGGAATATTAGGTTTAGTGATAGTCTATGGTTTTTGGCTATATATGATAAGACAAGCTTTTGTAAGAAGAAAAGTCTGCTTATTGGCAAAATTTGTATTATTCATTGATATAGAGATACTGATATTCTCAATCTTTGCTGGCCATTTGATGTTCTCTGGGCTTTTAGGACCTTTCGTTCCTCTTCTCAATGCTCTAATATATATTCCGGATAGATTATTAATAAATAAAAATAAATGAAGCACAATTTAGTGTTACTATTAACAGAAAGCACTAGTGTTCCGTTAAAAGATTCCGATTGTAATATAAGTTATAAATATTCAAAATCTAGCATTCGATATAAGTGTGTAGAGTCTTCAGTAATGCCACTCTCATGGAGTGGTATTAGGTAAATTTGTAAGAAATGTTGTATTTTAAAAAATGACAAAAATGGGAAAGATTAAGTTGTGTATGCCATATTATAATGAAGGGCTTATTGCAAAAATTTGTATTCATGAAGCTCAAAAGTGGGTTGATGAAATTCATATTACGGAATTTGATAAGTCTTTCAAATATGCTCCTCATCCTTATGAGTTTAAACTTGGTAATGAAGAAAAGGTATTTTATCATCCAATGAATTCTAAAGGAAAATACCTTAAACCTCGTAAGTTTGTACCTCATTTTGTAATTAAACCAATCTCTCGTTGGTTGAAGCATACTTGCTTAAATACTGGATGGTATAACGAAGCTGTTTCACGTAATTATTCTTTATGGAATGCTAATTTTGAAGATAATGACATCTTGATATTATCAGATATAGATGAAATTATTGATAGTCGTTATAGTCAACAAATTTTAGAAGCGGTAGACAAGTATGATGCTGTTACGATAAAGATATATTTTTCTAATTTCTATTTTAATCTTTTCAATCCTGATTGGCCAGGACCTGAAGGATATTCTTATAGAATTGTTGTAATTAAAGGAAAGTATCTTCGCGAAAAGTTTTTTGGTGATTCTGATTATATTCGCAAGATGGGAGAAGCAGGCAAGTTGAATGATGCTATAAAATTACTTGACGGTTTTAAAGGTTTTCATCATAGTTGGCTTGGAAATATTGATTTTGTGAAGAAAAAACTCTTATCATACGCTCATTCATTAGATGAGCATAGTAGTTCTATACTAAAAGATAATGGAGATATCGATTTGGAATCATTGAAGCAGCATATAGAGTCAGGAACAACGATATTTGGTGGAGCAGAGACAAAACTTGTAAAAGATAATTCTATCAAGTTGTTGCCAGAAGTAGAAGAACTTCGTAATAAATATCCAGAATTTTTCTTTTGAAAATTACAGCTGTGATAATAAATAATAATAGATATGAAAGATAGAGATTATAGTATTGATATCTTGAAGTTTCTTGCCGTGTTTTTAATAATCAATAGCCATATGGACGCTTTGTATGTAAAATATAGCATGTTAGCAACGGGGGGGGGCAATTGGTGATGTCTTGTTCTTGTTTGCTTCGGGATATACTCTATTTTTGAGTAATCGTAATTTGCGGTTTGACAATTGGTATAAGCGAAGATTTAACAGAATATTTTCTTCTGTCATTGTTTGTTCAGTTGTTGGAACATTATTAACATATAAAAATGAATTGTCTTTGATAACTTTAGCAGGAGGTGAGTTTGTTATAGCAATAATGGCGTACTACGTTCTGCTTTATTTTATCAAACGATATGCAATGAAATATGTTCCTCTGATATTAATAAGTATAGCAATCGTTACACTTATTGTATATATTTTATGGTTCCCCTATAAATATGAGGTGAGCTCTAAAGGAATATATGGTATAACAACACTGTTTCGTTGGTTACCATATTCTGCTTTTATGCTGTTTGGCGCATGGATGGGAGTAAAACGTAAAGAATTAAGATTCACTGCAAAATATGATTTTGTATTGATGATTTCTAGTTTTATCTTATTTTATGGTGTTCAATTAGCTGCTAAGAAATATTCTACAGTTGCTCCTTATCAGATTTTTACCCTGCTTCCTTTATTGGGAATAGTTTTCTATTTTTGGAAGTGGTGTAATGCCAACTTTTGGCGGAAAATGTATCTCAAAAAAAATGGTCATCTGATAATTATGGCAATTTCTAGTTTATGTTTGGAGTCATACTTAATTCAATATAGTGTGTTTACAACGAAGATGAATGGTATCTTTCCATTGAATTTACCGATAATGATAATTGTCGTACTTATAGTCTCTTATGTTTGTAGGTGTCTTGCAAGAGTTTTCTCACAGACATTTGGAGTTGAGAAATATGATTGGAAAAAAGTCTTTGCACTTGTGTAATGATGCGATGTATTTATATGAATTAGGGTGGTTTTAATAGAAGTATATGCCAATTTAGAAATTATGAGGGAGCAAGAGGACGAGATAAAGAAGTTGTTTTAATCTATTCTTCCTTTTGGGTATGGAGGGGGCCCACCCCAAATTCCTCCTTTATTATATAATTTATGAATTCGAAAATATGGACACTGTTAAAGTACTAAATATTGAAATTCAGAACATTACTCGTCAGGAACTCTTGGAGAACTTGAAGGAGGGTGTTCTTGTGACTCCTAATCTTGACCATCTGATCAAGCTTCAGAAGGACAAGGAGTTTTATGATGTGTATCAGAAGTCGGAATGGGTGGTGTGTGACAGTAAGATTCTCTACCTGTTCGGTAAGTTGTTGAAGACTCCAATTAAGGAAGCGATTCCGGGTTCCAGCTTCTTCACCTCTTATTATATGTATCATAAGGATGATGCAGACTGCAAGATTTTCTTGCTTGGTGCCAAGGAGGGTATTGCAGCCAAGGCTATGGAACGTATCAATGAGAAGGTGGGGCGCCAGATGGTGGTCGGTGCTCATTCTCCTTCCTTTGGCTTCGAGAAGCATGAGGATGAATGTGAGGTGTTGGTTCGCATCGTGAACGAGAGTGGTGCGAATGTGCTGCTCGTTGGTGTGGGTGCTCCAAAGCAGGAGAAGTGGATTATGAAGTATCGTGATAAGATGCCTGGAGTAAAGGTATTCATGGCTCTGGGTGCTACCATTGACTTTGAAGCTGGAACATTGAAACGTGCGCCTAAGATTTGGCAGAAAATCGGTATGGAGTGGCTGTATCGTTGCATGAAGGAGCCAAAGCGCCTCTTCAAGCGTTATTTCGTGGATGATATGCAGTTCTTCTATTACTTCGGTAAGCAGCTCTTGGGAATATACAAGGATCCTTTCCGAAAAAAGTAGGATTACTTTCTTCGGAAGAACTTACATAGTAAGGCTATCGGAAGGAGGATGATAGCTGCTATGTAGGATAATATGAGGCGTATGGCTTGTTTCATCCGTGCAAAAGTACAACTTTATGTTGAAACAACAAAAGATTTTCTTTGAATTCTTGCGATTCTGCATTGGTTCTGCCAAGGAAATACCAGGTTCTTTGAAGGAGGTGGATTGGAAGGAGCTATATGCTATTGCCAAGAAGCAATGCCTGGTGGGTGTTCTCTCTGATGGTATCAAGAAACTTCCTGCGGAACATGTGAGGATAAAAAAGGAGCTGCTCCAATAGATGGCGGACCATCAAAGATCTTTGCCAGTTTTTGTGGGATGGGACCGCCAGGGGAAGGAAGTCTATAGTTTAAAATCTACAGTATACATTATAGTTTACGATTTTCAATTAATATAATATGGTTTACAGGTTGCTATTAACTGTAAACCATTAACTATTATTGGTTTATGGCAAAAAAAGTTTTTGTAAGCGGTTGCTATGACCTGCTGCATTCCGGTCATGTGGAGTTTTTCCAGCAGGCATCACGGTATGGTGACCTGTATGTGGGTATCGGATCGGATGCTACTTATCTGGAGTATAAGCATCGCAAGCCTATGTTCCCGCAGGAGGAAAGGCTATTCATGGTCAAGAATATCAAGGCGGTGAAGGATGCGTATATCAATGAGGGAAGCGGAGTCATCGATTTCCTGCCAACTCTTGATAAGGTGAAACCGGATGTGTTTGTAGTGAACGCTGAAGGTGGGTCTGATGAGAAACGCAGGATCTGTAAGGAAAGGGGCATCGAATATGTCGAACTCCAGCGCACTCCTCATGCTGGTTTGAAGGCGCGGTCTTCTTCTGGCTTGAAGAAGGCGTTATTGAACGTATCTGAGAATACGGCACAGGAGGCAGGGATTCCTACCCGTCTGGATCTGGCTGGTACTTGGATTGACCAGCCTTATGTAAGCATGTATCATCCGGGATGGGCGATTACCTTCTCGCTGGAACCGACCTTTGAGGTGCGCGACCGCTGCGGTCTGTCTACCTCTACCCGTAAGATGATTCAGAAGATATGGCCGGTGAAGTTGCCGAAGATGGATCCGGAGATGCTTGCCCGACTGGTATTCTGTTTCGAGAACAAT
>OLQC01001364.1_pt1 | contig 19609 bp, 20 predicted proteins | sample 1672471 | NCBI WGS metagenome assembly OLQC01 (sample SAMEA3136689, study PRJEB25190) | human gut metagenome | biome: human gut; feature: human-associated habitat; material: faeces | place: Austria | collected 2013
GTCGGGGCATTCGGGAGATTATATGCCTGGCGCTGTTCTTCTTCACGTTTTTGGCCAGCGAGTACCTCTTTGACGTACGCGTGGCCGAGTTTGTGCCGGCGAACGAGGTCGTTATCTACGAGAGCATCGTCGTCGGCGCGAGCGTGATCGGCTTTTTCGTGCGCCCATTTCTGTATTATCGCCGTCCCCAGTCGATCGATGCGACAAGCGATATTACAGGCGTGCTATTGGTGTCGGCATTGTTGCTGATGATTATGGCAGTGCAGTTTCAGGTCGTGATTGCCGGCGGTTTGGTGGCGTGCTGCGCCCTGGGCTACTGCGGGTCGACCGCCCATGCCAATCTGGCGCGGCGTTTTGCGCAGACACCCTGTTTGGCGCGCGCCGTGGCGGTTTCTTATGCTGCGGGCATTTTGGTACAGGTGCTCAACCATATGGTGATGCCTGCGGGCATTCCCCAGCAGTTTGTCCTCACCGCCTGTGCGATTGCGTTGGTTGGGCTGCTTCACGGTACCCGTCGAGCTAAATTGCGCGATGAGTCTGTACCCGAGTTCGAGGCCGAGATTGCCGAGCTGTCGGTCGATGCGTTTGAACGTGGCACCAGGTGGCGCGATGACCCCGAGGCAAAGGCAACCTTCCAGGGTGCCGTGGCGCGGCTGACGGTGGCGACCGCCTGCCTCACCGGCGTGTTCGCGGCTCTCAATGCCGGCCTTACGACTTCGCATGCCGCCGGTGCCATCGACCTGGGCGACTGGCCGCGCTTGCTGCTGGTTGTGAGCGCCCTTGCCGCCGGCGTCCTGTATGACCTGCGTGGGCGTTCGTATATGAATATCATCATGACGTGCGCCGCCATGCTGTCCACGCTCTCGTTCTTTGTGCTTATCACCGATGGCAACGGTGGCAATACGCTTGCCGCCACGATTATCTTTTACCTGGGCACGGGCTTTTTCGTGGTGTTCTTCACCGCGAAGTTCGCTGCGATTTCGATGTATGCCCGCTGGGCGTATCTGTGGCCGTGCATGGGCCGTGTTATCAACAACGTTTGCTCGATACTCGTGACGGCTCCGGCGGTGGCGATCATCTCGAGACAAAATGTGCTGACGGCGGTGGGTGTCGTGCTCGTGCTGTTCGTCGGCATCGCGATTTCGCTGTTGGGACAGTTTGGGCAAGGCGGCGAGCGCGAGGCGACACATGGCGGGCTGGCGTTTGCTACCGACGATCTTGGCGTGAGCTGTGAGCCCGGCCATGCCGACACGGTGCCCTTGGAGGCGCCGGAGCTTTCGTTTGACGATCGGCTCGATGGCTTCGTTGCCGCCTTTGGGCTCACCAAGCGCGAGCGCGATGTTCTGGAGGCGCTAGTCGTTTCGGACGACAGCGTTCAGGACGTTGCGGTGGCGCTCTTCCTTTCGCGCTCCACACTCTACCGCCACATTGCATCGATCAACAAAAAGGTCGGTACCAATTCGCGCGTGGCGCTCATTAGCCTCTTCTGGTCCTGGACACCCCAAGACTAGCTAACCACCACAAAGGGGACAGGCACCTTTGTGGTGGTTTTTTACCTGCAAAAATATGAATATGAGACATTTGTCACCTGCCGTTTTGGTGCTCAAAGGCATATGAATGTGATGCTGAGCAGAGCAGAACGGAGGGGGTGCACCTATGGCGTCTCGGGGTTGCGCGTCTAATAAAACTGCGGGCACGCTTATCGCCGTGGTGATCTTTGCCGCGGCGGTGACACTCATGCGAGTTTACGTTGCCGGCGACCACGGCACTCAAGGAAAGACTGCCGCGCAAGTGTCGCTCAACGATTGCGCTGCCGTTCCGGTGGCGATCAAGCTTGTCGAGGACGGGGAGGCGCGGACGGTCTATGAGACTGACGATGCCGAACTGGTCGCATCGACTTTTGCCGCGCTCGATGGCTGCACCGTGGGGGATGCGGTGGATGAGCGGATGAGCGATGCCGGCCGAACGCTCGTCTTTGTCTATACGGATGGCTCGGAGCAATCGGTAGAACTTGAGGGCAAAAACATCGTGCTCGATAAGACGGCGTACCGACTTAACGGTGCCGATGAGTTATGGCGGCAGCTTGCCGCGATCAAAAACAGCTAACGAAATTAGGGATGTACGGGATGAATGACTTGAGATTCTGCCCGGCGTGTGGGGCGCAGCTGCCTCGGGTCGCCGGCGTGCCGGTGCGATTTTGCCCGGGGTGCGGCGTCCGACTTGAGGGCGTTGTGGGCTACTCGGGCGCCGTGGGGGCTACAGATGGGGCGACTGCCGATGACGATGCGGACGAAGGCGGCGACCCGAGCGTGGACGCGCCGGCCGATGCGCCGGTGGAGACTGCCGGCGTCGCGTCGTCGTCTCGTGACGCGGCCACGACGGATACGCCTCACATCGGTGACCTTGAGCTTCATGCCGCATGCGATGCCTCTGGTGGGCGGGCGCTCGCGCAGGTAGCGCTGCCGCGGGGTTGGCGAATCGAAGAGGCGCATCTTGAGCGCAGCGGCAGTTTCGACTGCCCGATTTCGGTTGGCGTGACGGCAGCGGGTCCGATGGACGAGCGGATTATGTACCACTCCGAGCTCTGTTACGTGGATGCGGGCGCCGTTGCCAAGCGTATCCCCACGCAAACCGAGCACAAGGCGTTTATGCACGTGGAGGCAGCTTGCGACGAGCTGGCTCAGGCCTGTGCAGCACGGCTGGGCGCGCGGGCAGAGATTGTTGCCGAGCAACCGTACCCATCGAGCGCGAGCGTGCCTGCGTAAAGCGCGAGGCGGCAAACGACTTTGCGATTCAGGGCTTTTCGATGGAGCCGAGCAATGTGATCTATGAGTGCCGCATGCGTCGATATCGGCTCGCGGGCGCCCCAGTGTCCACCGAGCTTGCGGTGGCGGCCAAAGTCGAGGGCTATGTGGCCTCGATCGGCGGCGTCGCGGGTTCTTTGGGCAAAGGTGTTGCCGCTGGGGCCGAGGCGCTGCTGGGCGCGGGCCTTTCGAGTGGGCTGATCGGCGGTGTTTTGGGCAAGCGCCTGCGCGAGCGCCAGGCGGCGGCAGCGGCGGGACAGGGTGTCGCGCAAGAACAGCCCACGGGTCGAGGCGGTTGCCCGGACGGAGCGTCGTTCGAGCTGGGCGCGGCCGACCTGCTGCAGTGGCGTATCAGGGACAGCTTCTGTTTGGTTGCGCCGGAAGGTCGCCTGGACGAGGCGGCCTCCACGGCGCTTGCATCAATGGCGTCGACTCTGCGGCTCAATCCGGCGATTGCACGCGAAGCGTCAGCTCAAAAGCAACAGATGGTGCTTGAGCAGCGCCAGCGCACGCAGATGAACATTGCCCAGCAGCAACAGCAGTTTGCAGCCTGGCAACAGATGCATGCCTCGCAACAGGCGGCGTTCGACAGCTACCAGCAGGCATGGTTTGACCGCAGCGATCGTCAGCACGCCGCGAATATGGCTGCCAGCGCCGCTAATTTTTCCAGCGCGGGCGTGGGGACGGGCGCTGCCTCGTATTCCGATGCCATTCGCGGGGTCAACCATTACACCAGGCCCGACGGCACCGATGTCGAGGTCTCGGTGATGGCCGACCAGGCCTGGGTCAACGGTTCGGGCGATGTGATCGGTACACGCGATGGCTTTGAACCCGGTTTTGGCTGGACGGAGTTGCCTCGTCAATAGCGCGAGGCGGCTTGTGTGAATCGATGCCGGGTGTGTTTCTCGGCATTGTGATAAAGAACGGGAAAGGAACAATGATGAGGGAGACGGTACTTTCGCGCACGGCATTTGTCGCGGCGGCGGGAACGGCGCTGCTGACGCTTGTGGGGTGCGGCGGACAGCGGATGCAGGATGCGACGGGTTTTAACGACGACCGCCCGGTAAAGGACAAGATGGACGCGGGTGCGACGTCGGGCGATTCCGGCGACGCGGACAGCGATTCGGGCGCGGACAGCGATTCGGGCGCGGACAGCGGCTCGGCGGATGCGTTCGATACGTGGTCGGATGATTGCTGGGATGCGCACCGCAACATCAGCATCTCGGCGCTCCTCGAGCTTAAGGGCTGGCAGTTGCAGGAGTTTGCCACGCAGCAGGGCTATACCTGGCAAGACGCGCTCGAGATGTACGAGGATGAGGCGGGACACGTGCTCAGCGTCTGCAATATCAGCAAGGACGGCGCGACCGAATGGCTCGGCGAGGACGAAATCGGAAAGCTCGACAAGGGCGGCACCGGAAGCACCGTGATGTTCACGCTGCAACTTTCGGGCTATTCGAGCTGCGAGGATGTTATCGCGGGCTTTTCCGTGCCGGTCGAGGACCGGGCGCAGATTACTTCGGGCTCATGGATCGCGTGCGTATACGGTTCCAACATGGCGCGGCACGTTGCCATGGCGAGTCCGATGGAAAACGGTGACTACCGCTTGGATCTCATTACCGAGGAAGCTATCAAGACCGGTACGTTTACCCAGGGCGGCGGTGCTCCGACGATAGACGAATTTTGGCAGGAAAAGACTGGACGCGCGCTCGGCTAGGTGCGACGTGGCCAATACCATAGCGAGGAACGAACATGATGAATGAAGTGACGATGAGCCGTGCGGCCTTTGTGGCAGGCGCGGGTGCGCTGGCTTGTGCGCTGGCTGGCTGCTCGGGCGGATTGGGCGGCGCGGGCGGTGCCAAGAAGGCGACCACGGCGGACGCCGCCTGTGTAGACGACAACGCCAACGTGACGGTCTATGCTGCGATCAACTTGGACGGCGCCGACCTGGTGCGCCTGCTCAAGCATCAAAACTATGAGTGGCAAGGCGAGAGCGTGGGCTACGGTGCCGCCGATGACGCGGGACTTTTCGCCTTTACCTTTTCTAAGATTTCGGATGACGTGGACGAACTTGCGAACAGCGCGATACCGCTTTCGGAGTCCAAGTACGAGGAACTTGAGCCGGGCGGCGGAGACGATAGCGTGGCGATTTTGCTCTCGGTGGGCGGCTATACGACGGGCGATCGTGCGCTCACCGGCGCAATCGGCGATGCGGCGATAGTGCAGGAGAAGTGCACAATCGACGATTCCGTGTATTGGCTAGTCAAGGCGCTCGACGGCAGCCGTTACGTGATTTCGGCCTACGACACCGAAGATGATGGCGACAGCGCGCATGACATCTATATCTATAGTGAGTCTTTTATTCAAGACTTTAGTCTGCTGGCCGCGCAGCGGCCAGCTTTAAACCACCCGCTACGCGGGTGGAGACAAACGGCTTTACAAAGCCACCCCTCCGACCGATATTGACGATTGTTCAGGCCGTCAAGAATTCGAGTCGAAGGGGTGGTCGCCATGGCCCAGAAGGCCTACAGCCTTTCCCACACGAAGTGGATGTGCAAGTACCACATCGTGTTCACGCCGAAGTATAGGCGCAAAGTGATCTACAACCAAATCAGGAGCGACATAGGGGAGATCCTCAGGAAGCTGTGCGAGTACAAGGGGATCGAGATAATCGAGGGGCACCTGATGCCCGACCACGTGCACGTGCTGCTGGCGATCCCGCCGAAGTACAGCGTCGCGAGCGTCATGGGCTACCTGAAGGGGAAGAGCTCGCTGATGATATTCGACAGGCACGCCAACCTCAAGTACAAGTTCGGCAACAGGAAGTTCTGGGCGGAGGGCTACTACGTGTCCACCGTCGGCCTGAACGAGGCGACGATCGCCAAGTACATCAGGGAGCAGGAGTCCCACGACATCGCGCTGGACAAGCTGAGCGTGAAGGAGTACGAGGACCCCTTCAAGAGGGGGTGATGCTGCCGGTTCGACCGGCGCGCCACGGGTCAAGATGCACTAGGCCTGGACGAAGTCCGGGCCCGCGCCTTTAGACGCGAGCCCGGGGCCCGTGGGTTATACCCTAAGAGCAAACCACCCTTTTTAAGGGTGGTTCTGATTCAAGACTTTAGTCCGCTGGCCGCGCAGCGGCCAGCTTTAAACCACCCGCTACGCGGGTGGAGACAAACGGCTTTACAAAGCCACCCCTCCGACCGATATTGACGATTGTTCAGGCCGTCAAGAATTCGAGTCGAAGGGGTGGTCGCCATGGCCCAGAAGGCCTACAGCCTTTCCCACACGAAGTGGATGTGCAAGTACCACATCGTGTTCACGCCGAAGTATAGGCGCAAAGTGATCTACAACCAAATCAGGAGCGACATAGGGGAGATCCTCAGGAAGCTGTGCGAGTACAAGGGGATCGAGATAATCGAGGGGCACCTGATGCCCGACCACGTGCACGTGCTGCTGGCGATCCCGCCGAAGTACAGCGTCGCGAGCGTCATGGGCTACCTGAAGGGGAAGAGCTCGCTGATGATATTCGACAGGCACGCCAACCTCAAGTACAAGTTCGGCAACAGGAAGTTCTGGGCGGAGGGCTACTACGTGTCCACCGTCGGCCTGAACGAGGCGACGATCGCCAAGTACATCAGGGAGCAGGAGTCCCACGACATCGCGCTGGACAAGCTGAGCGTGAAGGAGTACGAGGACCCCTTCAAGAGGGGGTGATGCTGCCGGTTCGACCGGCGCGCCACGGGTCAAGATGCACTAGGCCTGGACGAAGTCCGGGCCCGCGCCTTTAGACGCGAGCCCGGGGCCCGTGGGTTATACCCTAAGAGCAAACCACCCTTTTTAAGGGTGGTTCTGATTTATGGAACGGCCATGACTATGTGACGTTGCCGCATGTACTCTTTGCCGTGGGCAAACAAAGGTTATCGACAATATGATTTAGACATGCTGCTAAAGTTTCCTAACGCCACCTGAAGACCACCGTTGCGCTGGCATCCAATCAAGTGATTCTGATGTAAGAAATACCCTGTCAAAACCAGCATCTGAATTGGAAACTGGCATAAAAGCGAGTGATTTTCTTCTTGCATGTATCTTTACTGTCACATGGCTCCAGAAGATTCGAGTAGGGGTGGTCCTATGTCATGTTTATTGGGGCGTTGCGGAAGCACCTTGCGATAAGCTGTTTCGCCATGGGCCGTCGGAGTGCTTCGACTATTTCGTTGGCGTCTTTTCCGAGGGCTCCCTGCGGCTTTTCTCTGATTACCTTGGTGCAGACATCTCGATAATGACCGTTCACTCCGCTAAGGGGCTCGAGTGGGATATTGTTTTCATTCCGGGCGATACGCGTTCCGATTGGCCTGGAGCGATTTGCTCTCGGTGCGAAAGTGCTGGTATGTCCTCGCGTTCTCCGCGTGGATGCCGGATTGTGGATGCGAAGAAAATGCCAAACGGGCTTATTGAGGAAATGGACCTGCTGTACGTCGGTGTCGCTCGCGCCCGCAAAGCGGTATATGTCTCCGCTTCTATGCAGCGCAGGACAAATAAAGGGAACTATCAGGTTGCCTGCCCCTCTTGTCTAACGTCTCTTCCGGGCATTGGGCCCGTGAGCTGGACGGCCATGGACGGGGAGGGGTGATTGTCGGCGGGATGGAGCGCGCCTGCTATTGGCGTTCCTATTCCAATTCACATGTTGTTAGGGATACGCAGGTCCTTGTCCTGCAATTGAGTGCTTGCTAAAACTGGCCTTTTTGCTGTATAGCGTTGACTGAAAAGGGAATAAAGTTTCCTGCCCATCGCGAACTGGCGATGGGGTACGCTACTGCCGTCAATATAGCAAACGACGAAATTCCGACGTTCGCCACATTGACACCAGCGTTGCCTGCGGCTAGCTGGATAAGAGCCTCGATGGTCATAAGTACCAATTCCTCGCTTTCGTCTAGTATGACATAGGCAATCATTGTTCTAGGCGGCCGCGAAAGCGTTGGTTGCACTTGCTGCACCTTTGATTAGCCTGTCCGGGGAGGGTTAGCCGCCGCTCGTTGATCCGGACAGGTTGATTTATTTGGGGGTATTTTGACCGAGTTCGACATCGCTCGTATTCCTCGATATAGTTCCAAAAGCTCTTATGCCCATTTCGATCATAGGGTGTCTTTTGCCGATGTCCAAGACAAGATCTTAGATCCAGGGTACGTTTCCCATCACGCGTTCTATCCTCTAATTTCCAACGAGATCATCGCCGTTCGGTATCGTGGAGGTAAGAGAAGCTGCAAAGTTCGCAATATCGCTTATGCCTCGCATTTCGATCACCGCGTCTTCCAGTACTACTCTTATCTGTGGTCGGACTTATATAACAAGAGGGCCATTGCCGAAGAGTTTAATGAGGTTGCCGTAGCGTACCGCTCCTCGCTTTCATCAGACAGCGCCGTAACCGCTGCCAGCAATATTTCCTCAGCTAAAAAGGCCTTCGATTATATACGCGAGCAAGATTCGGCGTTTGTGCTTACAGGTGATTTCGAGAGCTTCTTCGACAACTTAAATCATGTTCATCTAATGACGTCGTTGCGTTCGTTGTTTCCCAGCGGACGCTTGCCGGACGATCACTATCAAGTCATTAAAAATATCCTCCGCTATTCGTGCTGGCCTATTGCTGATTTGGCTGCTCGACATGAATTGCCATGGCCATCAATCGATCCTACTCGGGAGAAAATGATCAGCGAAGTAGCTATCGAGCTTCGGTTCAAGTCTATTCGCGAACTTAATAAGCTGGATGTTATCTTGCCAAAGTCTGAGTTTCTTGCAAATAAAAGTAAGGTCATTACAAGACCGTGGAAGCGAACGGGTATTGGGCTGGGAATTCCTCAGGGTCTTGCCGCAAGCGGAGTGCTCGCTAACATTTATATGGCCGATATCGACATGAAAGTCCGGCTTGCTGTTGAACGGGTTGGTGGCTTGTATCTTCGTTATTGCGATGACTTTATTGTTGCCGTTCCAAAGTCTGGCTTTGATGCACTTGTAGAGGCCATCAATCTAATGGCCGATGTTGATTCCGTTAAACTGCAGCCTGAGAAAACCAAGGCGTTCCGGGTTGATAGCGACGGAGTTGCTCAGCTTGATTTTGAAAGCGTTCGTGCGGGTAAGGTCTATCCGTACTCCGGTGTACATCCGGCGCAGAAAGTCAGTTTCCTGGGGTTTGACTTTGACGGGCGCGTTGTAAGACTTCGACAGTCTACGGTTGGAAGGTACCACAAGCGTCTCCGTGAGGCGGCCACTGCGATTGGGCGTTCTAATCAGGGGGAGGGAAGGCACGCATCAAAAAAGCGCGTCTCCGCTCTGTATCAACATTATTCACCGCTTGGTATTAGGGGAAGAAGGTTATGCCCATCGGCTGACGCTGACTCTTCTGCATTTTTCCGCTACGGGAACTTTCTTTCCTACGCAGCGAGAGCCCAAAAGGCGTTTCCAAATGATCCGATTACCCCTGATGAGGCTAAGATTTACAGGAAGATTAAACGCTTGAGTGCTCGGTAAACGATGGCTTTAGCGCTGGATTATTCATAGCCATAAATACTTAATCGATATCGGCCAATTCCGGTCACCGGGTAATAATTGATGTGCCTTCACACCCTCGCGGAACTATGCTTCTGAAACTCGTGCCGAACATTAGAATGATATGACAAGAACGGTAGTATCGCGAAAGTTGGTGTAATGGACTCTTTGGCCCCGTGCCCAGGATCCGAAATCTATCGATATCCTAGGCCGACTCCATTCTGTCGGCAAGCTCAAGGCCGGATTTGACCATCTTCCTGGTGGTCTTTTCCGGCTCGGCCCAGTTGTGACAGCCCGACGTACCCCTCCGGAGCGCCGCGTCGTGCATCTCGGCCATCTTCCTCTCCGAGAAGTAGCGCGAGGATGCCGTGGAGACGGCCAGGATAGCCCCGAAAGCGGCCTGGTCGCGACATGGTGGGCGTATTCTAGGCGAAGGCACGGACCCTTCCGAGCCACGACGGGCCGCTCGCTCGGGCCAACTTTGGCGTACCCTGCTGGAACGGCTTCCGTCAACATCCGCAAAACTACCGCAAGGAGGAGGCCACAGTGATAGATAAGAGGCTTATTGAAGCCGTTCCCGGAGCCGAGAGACTTAAATCCGCAATGATTACCCCAGAATTGTTTGTTAAGGACCTCATACAAGACTATTCTGGGCGTCCGTTATATACATACGAGGAATGGACGCGCGAGCTCATCAACCACTCTAACGCTTTCAAGGAACTGACCAGAGGTGCGGAGTTTCATGCGCCCGTATCCGAGGCAAATGGGGAGTGTGATGCGGTATCAGACGCGTATCAGTTAGATTTCAAGCTCATCTTCGGAAAATCCATGATGCGCGCCGTAAGCCTCACTTCGTCAAGGCGAGTTTCAGAACGCGGAATTACTTTTAGACAACCTGGCATAAGTTATGCAAAAGAACAGAGAGGCTTACGCCTGCATGCGATTCTCAGGGATTACAGCCTCGCCAAGCTTGACGAGCTTCTAAAAACTGAGAGTGATAAACAATTGAGCGAAGAAGACCGTGAGGCCCGAGGACTTCTTCGCTCCATCAATCGTTCGAAAAATTTGCTTCTAGTATATCCTTGCCGCTTTGAAGGCATCGACAGTCTGCCTGGACTTGAGGAAACCATAAACGCCGCACTTTACCATGACTTCCGGAACGCGCTCGACGTCCGACGGATGCATCATCCCGACAAGGACACCTTCCTTTCATATTTTTGCAATGACCGCATGGTTGTCACAAGAGCGAGCGGGCACGTCCTAGCCAAGTTCGACGATATCATGGTCGCAAAAAGCAGAACATACATGGATATTATGCGTATGCGTGATCCCGGAGAGTATCAAAGGCTGCTGAAGCTTGTTTAACCGACCGCAAGGGCTAGTTTTTTGGACATCAACCCAAGATGTGACCTGCCAAGAGGACCGGACGCCGGTGCGTTCGGACTCGCTTTTCTGCATTCAAAAGCAACGCTGAGCTTGACCTCACGGCTTGCGCCTGCTGCTCGGCGGTCTCCTGAGGCTGAACCGCCTCTGCAATGGCTGCCATAGGCAACGTCGCGCCGACCATGGACGTGCACGCGATCGCGCAGATCAGGTAGTAAAGGAGTCGTTTCATAGCGGAGCCTCTCGGTGAGCAACCAACGGGGTCCGAAGACAGCTCCAGGCCAGCACTCTGCACATATTTTTTGGGGTTTATTTTATGGGAACACCGCTCAACATCAGCGAACTTTCTGGGGAATGTTGGGAGGGGGAGGGGCGGTGGCTTTCTGTTTCCCCATCTGGCGGCTATGCGGCATGCGTTGGGTTGTCTATGCGTGCTGCGGAAGCTCCAGCGCGAGTCTGTGTTGTTCCTCCGTGAGGCTCGACACGGGCGTCTTGCAGGAAAAGCCTGTGAGTTGGCTACCCAGATCCAGCTCTGCGTGGCCATATTCTTCGATTTTGCATCCAGGGTGCTTGGTATCGGGCCTCAGGCGGCACTCGACCGGGTTCGACCCGATGATTCGATATTCCTGCTGGTAAGCGTACTTGGGCGTTTTGATAAGTAGGTTGCAGATCGTGCCTTGGAAAATTTCCTCGATCAGCTTTGGTCCGGGGATGCCATAGGAGATGGCGCCGTGGGCGTATACCTCCTCGCCGCCGGTGGTGTGGCTGTCTATAAGGCGCGCGAAGCTGTCGTACCGCACGATGCCGATCCATCCGTCTGCACATCCGAACTCCCGGATCATGCGCTTCGGGATTTGGACAGAACCGTCGACGATGTCGTTCTCGCGGACCGTGTACATGCAGTAGATGGGCAGGCAAGCATATCTGTAGAGGCATACCCCAGGGGCCATGGACGCCTCGAGCGGATCGCCCCGCTCGCCAGGCAGGCCTTGGTAGTAGCCGGCCGCGTTCATGTAGAGACGACCGTTCAGTAGGTCTTCGATGAACGCCTCTTTGGGCGCGAACTTAAGTAGGTAGACGATGTCGTTGTTGGGCATGGTGTTTCCTTTCTTTGGTAGTGGTGTCCCAGGTCGCTTTGTGCGTCCGGGTTGCTTGCTACCAAGGTAAGGGCGTCTGGTGGGATCCTCGTGCGGGAGTGGTGTGTGGCGTTTGCCTGGACTGTGCTTTTTCGAGATGACTGGGCGGTCAAGAAGTTTAGACCTGCGTCGACTCCATTTGTCATGTCCACAAAACCGTTGGCATTTGGTGCTAGCATCCCTAGTGTTCGCCTTGCTAGGAACGTTGTTAATTGCCATATGTATGGCTATTGCTCTATTAGGGGGATTCCCTTGGCAGATTTAGTCCATGTTTTGCCGTTCAAATCGGTGAGTGTCGAAGCTCAGAAAGCGCTCTCAAAGATTGAGTATCTCGAGGGCGATTCTGTAACCAAAGTGAAAGAGTATGACGACGTTGTGCGGTCACTTTGGGAGGCTAAGCAACTGTATGAACAGTTTCGATGGAACTATGGTGAACTGAGGCGCTTGGTTCCGTGTGATCAGTTTGACTTCTTACCCGACGGCTTTGCCAATGGGGGTTTTGGCGAGAGGACTGTTGTTAACGCTGCTTTTGGAAATTATGTTTCCGCAGCCCGTGGTCTTGTCGATAGAATGCAGGCAGTTATGCGGAAGTATGACGGAGGTTCAAATAAAGAACTGTATAAAGACTATTGGAAACTGCCTTCTTCTTGGTATGACGAAGGTGGCCTCTATGTTTTTATGTATGAGATTCGAAATCCAGTTCAGCATGGTCAAACCGTTATTTCGCTTGTCAGGGAAAATGATGCGACTAGGGTTAGATTTGATCTTGATCAAATTGTTGATATGCGCGAATACAATACCTCGCCAAAACTTCGCGCCTTTCTAAACAAGACAATTTCGAAAATCAAAGACCATGATTCATCCGATTGTCCGTATCTTTGTTTTCGATATACAAACATGAGGTACAACGAACTTGTTATTGAGTTATTCTGTCATTTCCTGAAATGTGCCGAGCCCAGAATACGCGCCGCTCGTAAGGATATGCAGAGTTTGCTATTACAGCACAGCAAAGCAGTCGGCAAGCTGGGCGGCTCTTCCTTTGTTGCATATGTTGATGGCGATATGACCCATGTTTATGATGAAGTTGATGTTGACCCAGTTAAGCAATTAAAAGATATGCACCGAAAGGCACAGAAGCATCTAAAGGATGCTCGAAATGCAATTGCGGCTGAGCGCAGATCAATTCGCTAGAGAATAGCTCCAGCATTGCGGTTCTGCTCATGTTTGCGGTCGGACGGGTGCCTCTGCGGTTGCCGATAGTCTGCGCCCAGAGTTCCATTAGCCCAGGTTTTTTATCCCAGCAAAATCCAGGATCTGCTTAGCTATCTATGGCTACGCTTCATTAAAAAAGTCGTTCTTCTTTAGCCGACCGAGATATCGGTCGAGTTCGTATAAAGCGTCAATGTAGACCTGAGCTGAGTTGCGAATATCGCGCATATCTAGACAGCATCTTTCAAAATGTAGCTTGCCAGTTTCTGTTTGAGTGCTACGACAAGTCATGAGTGCGATTTCGTTCTCAGCAACGTTATCAGTCTCTTCTAATCCTTTTGGTGTGATGCGATAGATCACTGCACCCGGATATGAGTCGAGAAGGCTTTTCCCTCTCACATCAATACAAATTCGCTCCGCTGGACCAAAGCCGTATTCTTCATGCCTCGTCGAATTTAGAGGGTGTGCAATTACGATTGAGCGAACCGCTTCAAGATAATTACGCGCCTCTGTGAGTTCATTTTGTCTCGAGAGCTCGAATTTGGTTCTAATTACTTCTTTCAAACAGGTGTAATTAATCTGCCAGTATGCATCTTTAATCCAGGTGGCGAGTGCTACTAGAAATACGGTGTCCTTAATGTTGGGAGAAAATCCGTCTTTGATGGCAGCATTGAAGTCTTGAATGCTGTAGTTGGCCTTAAGAATAAGATCAGACATTAATTCATAGTGATCTAGGTCTTTCCAAGGCCACTTTTTCCAAATGCCGCCTTTGCCTTCACCCAGACCGTCCGTGGACTTTAGATGTTCGATTGATTGCACGTTGTTCCCGTCTACTTGAGTTCCGATCGGGCTCCTCATCGTTGTACGTTGTTAATTATCATAATGGCTCGACGGCAAAGCGAGGGGTTGGGTCACATTTTCGGGTACCGTCAAGATACTTTCGTAAATTGATTTAGCCGTCCTCGGCCTCGTCCTCTTCTAGCCCTCCGCTTTTCCCTTCAGCTCGTCCATCTCCTCCAGTTTGGACATGTCCAGGTACCTCCTCTTGCCCCATTCGTGCTCCGCTATGTACTTCAGTCTCGCTGACACCAGTATGACGACCGAGTTGCCGTCCGGGTAGGTCCCGACGGCCCTCGTCCTCCTCCTGATCTCGCAGTCGATGCGTTCGATCCCGTTGTTCGTCCTGATCCGGCGCCAGTGCTCCGGCGGGAATTCCGTGTAGGCCAGTGTCTCGGCGAACCCGTCGCTCACCGTCCTCGCGGTGGACACCGGCGCCCCCCAGAGGAGCTCGGAGACGTCCTCGATCCTCTTGGTTGAGACGCCCGCCAGGTACATCTCGACGATAGCCTCCTCGACAGAGGTCTCGCGCCTGCGGTAGCGCTCGATGACAGCCGTCCGGAAGGTCGCGCCGCGGAGTTTCGGCACGCCGAGCTCGACTTCCCCGGCCCCGGTGACGAACTTCCTCGCGTAGTGGCCGCTGCGGTAGACCTCCCGGCCCGCCGCCCTCTCGTAGCGTTCGGCCCCGACGGGCTCGGACGACTCGTCGTCGACTGATACGATGTTCGCATATACTGCCCGTGCCCCTTTCCTCGATGGTTTATTGTCTAGTCGCCAGAAATCATATGAATACGCGTGGACCGTGTCCCTCTATGTGTTTGTCAATTTGTGAAAGAAATTATGCGTCACCTCCTTATGCGCAACTACTTTCCCTATGGGTTATTAAGACTGCCCAAGACGGATTGTTGGTCGCCGGAGATTGGTTTGCCCAACTGCGCTTGAGACCCTTGGTGCGGATTTCCCAGTCGCCCTACAACGCTCTTGCAATGAGTGTTGTAGTGGTCATTGCCCAAACGTTCCTCGCGATTTATGCACTGTTTAGGAACATGAACTACTACGACATGAACGCACCGTTTCTCGAGAACTTCTTCAACACCGTTAAGGGTGCGGCACTGAAGCTGTCCTCGGCGATCTTGGGCGAACACGCGATAGATGTGCTGCGCAAGAAGAAGGGGGAGTGAGGGCGAGATACTCAGAATGTCAGGCCGTTAGGTACTGCAATCCCTCCCCGTTGTTGGCTGTATCAATGTGGGCCTTATATATCATGGACTTGATGTCGGTATGAATAGGGTGAGACAAAGTGGACGAGCTTTCCAAAGAAATTGCATCTCTGCCATCTGATGTATTGAGTAAAGCATATGATGATGCTCTGCATCCTGTGCTCTCATCGGTCGGAGACACTCTGAGTTTAGTTCCCAGAACCGTTGGCGTATTGCTTGGCCCCTGGAAGAAATGGGTGGTTAACGGCGAGAGCAATATTGAGGAGGCGATTCGGCAAATCGAAGAAAAGATGGAAGACGTCCCGGAGGACTGCTTCTGTGAGCCTGCACAGAATGTTGTGGTGCCGGCTATTCAGCAACTGTCATATTCGTACGACAGTCAGGACCTAAGGGGGCTGTACGTTAATTTACTCGCGTCCTCTATGGATAAAAGGGTTTCTCCTCTCGTCCATCCGAGTTTTGTTAGCATAATCGGACAACTGACTCCCGATGAAGCCAAAATGATGTCGTGGCTTTCTGAAGGGCTTGGTAAAGATCATATTCCGGTTATTGACTTACGCGTTGTCGAAGACGATGACATGCCAATTAAAGCTCGGTGGCGAGTGCTTTGCGAAAATTATACGAACGTATTCGATGCTATCGTTCAATGTCCTGAGAATGTGTCTTTGTATTTGAATAACTTGGAGCGACTGAAACTTTTAAGCGAAGAAACGTACTGTTACGAGGGAGAAGACGATTATCTTGGGATTGAGGATTCTGACAGGATCCGAAATATAAAGAAGGATAATACGCCTTCTGATGGATGGCGGTTTGATTGCGTACATCATGTTTTTAGGCTAACACCGTTCGGGAAGCTTTTTATTAAGTGCTGTGTTTAGTCTTCTCGGCAGTGCTGGTACGATTCGATTCTTGGCGGTTTGCTAATGGGTGAATGCGTTGGTCAGATTTGATGGGAATACCTTCTATTTCTTGTCAATTAGTCTTTTAAAGCTTCCGACCGTCGTCCTGGCGGTTTTTCTTTGTCCCCGCAATGATGGACAATTTCCTTAAACGATTTTGGTCCGTGATAGTTTCTCACGGTTCATTTTCGCTTCATTTTACGGTGATGGTGCCAAATGGTAAGAGGTGCATATGAACGAAGCGGTTTTAAGGGTTTTAGCCAGGCTGGGGCTCGACGCTAAACCATTCAAGCAGGAGAAAGTGATCGAGCTGGTCAAGAACCCCCTTTCCGGAGCATGGGTTACCGTCTATTCGCACCATGACGCTGCTGATGGAAGGCCTTCCGTTTTTGCCTGTTTTGCCGACCTTGCACGGAGGCAGGAGATTCTTGCAGGTGATGATTGGTTGAAGCATGCTTCCAGTTTCTCGCCAGGCTTCTGCGTATGTGCAGATGACGTCACTTATCATGACGGGCGCGATGAGGGCTATGACTTTATTGTTGCCGAGCAGTATTTCTATCCGCTCGACCAAGCGCAGATTCTGGTCAACCAGGAATTTGTCATGCTGTTTGAACTCTACCGCGGCGAAGACGGTTGCTACTATAGCGTCGACAAGTGCGGCGAGAGAGAAAAAGTCGTTGACTTTGCTGGAGACGAGGTGCGTGTCAGGACCAAATATATACTGCGCTTCATTGCAGCTAAGCAATGCTTCTTCGTCTACTTTGTTGACGCTCGGCTGGCATCTTCGTCCAACTATCCTTTGGGGAGCACTGAGTGCATTTCAGAGAGTGATGAAGTCGGAGGGAACTACCATATCGGACAGTGGTACACGAGCGATATTGATGAAGGCTATCTGCTGTCCATGCTCTACGCTCGAAGCTTTATCGAGCCCGACGACGTCGAGACTTGTGGCGTATGGCCGTTCGATGAGAAAAATGAACGGTACCCCGAGTTCGTCATCGGCGAACGGCCTGACGGCTCGCTCGTTCGATACACATGTGACCCGAATAAGCTTGGCACCTACTTTGATAAGGAGCCTCGCGCCCCACATTACTTAACCCCCGTTTTCTTTAAGCCCGCTGTACTTGATAAGTACAGGAGTAGCCCTCACTTCGATGTCAGCGAGCGTCACATTTCATGTGGGAGCCAGTGGAGGTGCGAGATTGACAATGTTGACCCGGACAGAGTTATGGTTTATCTCGGCGATTTGGGACGCGATCTTCCCGAGAGTGAGCGCACTCATTTCCTTTCCTTCGAGATGTCTCCCGTTGACCAGCGCATTTCTGATGAGGTATTCAAGACAGATTTGCTCAATATGTGGGTTAAAGATCCGTCGGGCCCTGTTTCCATGCTTATGCGAGCGCGAATGGAACTTGATAAAGCATGGAGGAAACGGTTTGGCTTGGCGCTGTATAGGCCTTTCCACCGTGCAGACGAGGGCATTCTTGAACAAATCCACATTCCATCTGGCAACGGCGAGTCTGAATTTGAGTCCGTGACTATGGCCCTCACGAGAGCCCTCGTCGACTACATTGATGAAAGTGCTCTAAAGGACGCTGATGCGAAGGGTAGTATTAACAAGCTGGAGGCCTTTCTTAGCGGGAATGACATCGTGATCGACCTAAAGCCTCTCCGTGATCTTCAGAACCTTCGGTCGGCGGGGGCAGCGCACGGTAAGGGCTCAAAATACGATAGGCTTTACGGCGATGTGGTCACCGAAGACCATAGAGAAGATGCGAAAAGACTTATTGCTCGGCTTACGACCATGCTGAACGAGTTGACTGAGGCCTTAAAACCTGCCGACGATCGGAAAGAGTAATTGCAGGGTGATGGGCTGTCATGCGCTAGGGAAACAAGGCTGTTGCAGTTGGCGGATTTAGATATTCTTGCATCAAGACCTTCCGATTTCCTATAGATAGAGACAGGTCCAATTAACTTTCAATGTGTATCCTCCTTATTTTCTGAGTTTATGTAGCACTAGCTGCGTTTATAGGAATGGGCTATGCGCGATACGGCGGTTTCAGCATGAGGCCGGCTTGTACTTCTTCGAGATTCCATATACTGACACCTTTCAGGTCCGGCTTATGTCCGCGCCAGTATTTATGCTTTAAGCAAAGCGGCACGAGTGAACTTGCTGCGAGCCTCATGCTGTGAGCACGTTAATCAATCGGTCGTGAAGGCGAGGTGAGTATGAAAGGTAGAAACCAGCACGTTACGAAGCGGGCGGATGGCAATTGGCAGGTTAAGGGCGAGGGGGCGCGTCGCGCTTCCTTTGTTACGACGACCCAGGGCGAAGCTATAAAGCGCGGTCGTCAAATTAGTTCTAATCAGCACTCTGAGCTAATCACCCATCGTCCTGATGGCAGGATCCGCGCAAAGGATTCCCATGGGCACGATCCCTTCCCGCCGAGAGGATAGGGACTTGACGCCATTGCGGCTGCGGGCATGGATTAGCGTGTCCGCAGCCGCAAACGCCTGCCGGAAGTATGCGGCAAATTCTGGAACCCCCGAGCACAACAGCTTTTCCACATAAAGGATCCGCAGGCAGAAGCATTACGGCATTCCGGAGCGCTCGGCACGCTAGGGATTTGCCGCATACTTCCGAGTTTTGGCCTTGTACCCTTTGCTTCAGATGCTGCAAACACTTGATTGATGCTATTTAAGGTCTATAATCAAATAAAAACTCTGAAATATCTTTTCAAAACAATGAAAGGAATGTTGAGGACGATGCTTTGCCAGTTCACCTTCAGGAACTATAGATCCTATCGCGATGAGGCGGAGCTTTCCATGCAGGCGACGCCGATGAAGGAGTTCGAGCGCTCCCTCATAGTGTGCCCTGACGGGCAGGGCTTTCTACCAGTGGCCGCGGTGTACGGACCCAACGCTGGCGGTAAGTCAAACCTGCTCGAGGCTCTCGATTACGTTCGCTCGGCGGTAGCCAGACCGATTAGGCTGCTGTCTGCCAGTGCTGATGCACCAGGGGGTGATCGCCCTTCGATACCCCGTTGCTCTGCGTTCGAGTTCGATGACGTGTCGGCTGCTAAGCCCACCGAGTTCGAGCTCTACTATCGCGCGGGTGAGCATGAGTACCGCTATGCCCTGTCCGTGCATGCGGACGAGATCGTGTCCGAAGGACTGTGGCGGCGCAAATTGGGGGCGTCACGCACGGCGATGCTTTTCGAGCGCGAGGGCACGGGGGTTGAGCTTGGTCCCACGCTGCGTAAGCTCGTGACGGCCGCGAGATTCAACCCGAGCCTGCCATACCTGTCGTTTCTCTGCATCAACTTTGACGCGCCGGTGATCAAGGAGGCTGCCAGTTGGTTTCTTGATGGGGTGTTCCTGAACTACAACAGCTCCTATCTGGAGCAGATGCTCGAACAGTTGCTCGATGAGGATGACTCACCCGAGATCACGCGTTTTCTGCGTGCCGTTAACGTGCGTATCGATGGCTTTAGGGTTGAGAAAGCTCCGGAATGGCGGGGCCAGCGCGTCTTCGTAAAGCATGAGGTGGACGGTAAGGGCTATGAGCTGCGCCTGTCCGA
>OLQC01001375.1_pt1 | contig 19504 bp, 21 predicted proteins | sample 1672471 | NCBI WGS metagenome assembly OLQC01 (sample SAMEA3136689, study PRJEB25190) | human gut metagenome | biome: human gut; feature: human-associated habitat; material: faeces | place: Austria | collected 2013
CGTGGAGCGCATGATGCGTGATGCCAAGATCACCGAGATCTACGAGGGAACCAGCGAGGTCCAGCGCATGGTCATCGCCAGCAATCTGGGCGTGAAGTAAGGTAGGAGGTAAAAGGAAAATGAAAATTCTCGTAACTGTTAAGCAGGTCCCCGATACCTCCGGTAAGGTGGCCGTCAATCCCGATGGCACTCTGGACCGTGCGTCCATGCAGACCATCATCAACCCCGACGATATGAACGCCGTTGAGGCCGCTCTGGCTCTGAAGGACGAGCTGGGCTGCAAGGTTGTGGCGTTCACCATGGGTCCTCCTCCCGCAGAGGGCATGCTGCGTGAGCTGATGGCCATGGGCGTGGACGAGGGTGTGCTGGTCACCGCCCGTGAGTTCGGCGGTTCCGATACCTACGCTACCTCCCAGATCATCGCTGCCGCTATCGATACCTACGGCATCGAGAAGGACGACATCATCCTGGCTGGCCGTCAGGCCATCGACGGTGATACCGCTCAGGTGGGTCCCCAGATCGCTGAGAAGCTGCATCTGCCCCAGGTCACCTATGCCGGCGAGATCACCAAGGACGGCGACACCCTGACCGTCAAGCGCATGCTGGAGGACGGCTACATGACCATCAAGGTCAAGACTCCCTGCATGATCACCTGCATCAAGGAGCTGAACACCCCGCGTTACCTGTCCGTGGGCGGCGCGTTCGAGTGCTACAGCAAGCCTCTGGTCACTATGACCTACGAGACCCTGAAGGATCACCCCCTGATCGACAAGAGCACCATCGGTCTGGCCGGTTCTCCCACCAATATTCTGACCTCCTTCACGCCTCCTCAGAAGGGCGCGGGCATGATGCTCGAGGGCGCTGACAAGGCTACCACCGACAAGCTGGCAGGCATCCTGGCCGCCAAGCACATCATCTAAGGAAGGAGAAAAGAAAATGGCTTTTAATAGTGCTGATACCGCTGCCTTCAAGAACGTATGGGTGTTCTGCGAGCAGCGTCAGGGCGTGATGATGCCCACCACCTTCGAACTGATCTCCGAGGGTCGCAAGCTGGCCAATGAGCTGGGTGTCGAGCTGTGCGGCATCCTGCTGGGCGACAACGTGGACGGCATCGCCGCCGAGCTGGGCGAGTACGGCGCCGACAAGGTGTACGTCTACAACTCCCCCCTGCTGAAGGACTTCACCACCGATGCCTACACCAAGGTGATCGTGGAGGCCGTTGAGGAGCTGAAGCCCGAGGTGCTGCTGTTCGGTGCCTCCAACATCGGTCGTGATCTGGCTCCCCGCTGCGCCGCCCGCCTGCACACCGGTCTGTGCGCGGACTGCACCCACCTGGACATCGACATGCCCAACTACAAGGGCTTCCTGCGCGAGGCCTCCACTCTGCCCGAGGAGCGCATCGAGAAGCTGGGCACCGTGATGATCAACCGTGAGCCCCACGATGTGTCCCGCGACCTGAAGATGACCCGTCCCGCTTTCGGCGGTCACCTGATGGCGTCCATCATTTGCCCCCGCTTCCGCCCCGCTATGGCGACCGTTCGCCCCGGCGTTATGAAGAAGCGCGAGTGCAAGAAGAACGTGGAGATCCTGCATCCCGCTTTTGAGCTGGCTGCTGCTGACATCCACACCGAGGTCACCGATACCGTCAAGGCCGCCAAGAAGCTGGTTGACCTGATCGGCGCTGACTTCATCGTGTCCGTTGGCCGTGGTATCTCCAAGGACGTGGAGGGCGGCATCAAGCTGGCCGAGGAGCTGGCTGAGGTCCTGGGCGGCGTCGTGGGTTCTTCCCGCGCCTGCGTGGACGCCGGCTGGATCTCCGCTGACCATCAGGTCGGCCAGACCGGCAAGACCGTCCATCCCAAGGTCTACGTCGCTCTGGGTATCTCCGGTGCCATCCAGCACAAGGCTGGCATGCAGGATTCCGAGTGCATCATCGCCGTGAACAAGAACGACACCGCCCCCATCTTTGAGGTGGCTGACTATGGTATCGTCGGCGATCTGTTCAAGGTCGTTCCCGAGCTGATCGAGTCCATCAAGGCTGCCAAGGCCGCCAAGTGATCGGACCCAGCACAATATAAAAAAGAGACGCCCTCGGGCGTCTCTTTTTTGTCCCCGCAAGTCTTTTCCTTGACCTTTCCTCCCGTTTCCTGTATACTGTAAGCACAAAAAAAGGGAGGATGACCTATGCCTTACGTCGCGTCGATCGGCCTGTATTTCGTACCCGTTCTGTGCCTTCTGGGTGCCGGCTGGAGCTATGTCCGCTGGAAAAACGAGGAGGACGAGGCGCTGTCCCAGCGTGCCCGCAAAAACTGCAAGCGCTTCCTCATCGCCGCACCGGTGTCGATCGCCGTGTTTCTGGCGCTGAAGCTCGCGTTCCCCATCACATAACAAACAAAAAGCAGCGCAAAGCGCTGCTTTTTATTTGCTGCTGCAGAGTTTTCAGAATTCCGGATAGCCTTCCTTCAGCGCCTCGTCATAGTGCGCCCGGTCGCCGCCGATAAACTTGGGCCGCGTCCGTGCCGCCAGCAGAATGGCGTCGCCGATGTGGTTCTGCGCCAGACGCACCGGCACCGCCACCTTCTTCAGGTGCATACCGATCAGCGTCCCGCCGATGTCCAGTCCCGCGTCGGCTTTGATCTCCTCTACCGCCACCGGGTGGGCGCAGGCCTTATAGGTGGCCGTGGCGAAGGAACTGCCCGCCTTGGGCTGGGGCACCACATTCACGATATCCAGCGTGGGTACGGCCTCATGCTCCACGATGATGGCCCGGTTCAGGTGCTCACAGCACTGGGCGGCGATGTACACGCCCATGGGGCCGAATACACTGTGCAGCCCCGCGAAAATGGCGTCTGCCACCTCCGGCGTGGACCAGCTGCCCACCTTTTTGCCCACCACCTCGCTGGTGCTGCATCCCACCACCACGATCTGGCCCCTATGCAGATGGGCGGCCTCCGCCAGCTCCTGTGCCGCCGCCGCGGCCTGCTGCCGCACCTGCGCCAGCAGATCTCTGTTCTCTACCTCATGCACGATACCTGCCATAGTATATCCTTCCTTTCTGTGCGCAGCTGCGGCAGGGCAAAAGCCCCGCCGCAGCCGTTTCTTTCACCGTATATAGTTTACCACTGTACGGCCAGCTTGTCCAGAGCCTTGCTGCCCTTCAGCAGCGCCATCAGCACCAGCGCAATGACCAGTCCCACGGCGCCCTGGCCCACATTGGCCAGCACACCGGCTGCCGCGCCCATGCCCAGCTGCAGGGCCAGCGCCTCATAGACGAAGTAGCCCGCCACCATGATGGCCTCGCCGGCAAGTCCGCCCACCACATAGCTGTAGGTCTTGCGGCCCAGAGCCTTCACGATCAGCGCTGCCGCCATGGCGTCCAGGAACTTGATGATCAGCGTGCCGGGCACGAAGGACATATATCCGCCCAGCAGGTCCACCAGCATGGAGCCGATACCAGCCGCCGCGCCGCCCCACCAAGGCCCCAGGATCCAGCCGCACAGCAGCACCAGCCCGTCGCCGATGTGGACATACCCACCGGTGGGCGCGGGGATCTTGATGACCGTGGTGGCCACATACGTCAGCGCGGCCATGACCGCCGCCATTACCATAGATTTGATCTTCTTATCGGACATACCACATTCTCCTTTACGAGGATTTTTTCTTTCTGCTATGGGAGGCGGCCCCCGCCCCGCAGGGAAACGGGGACCGCCACAGGGGGGGTGAGAGGGTAGCTGTTGAAAAAGCCCTTGCTTTCGTTGACGATTTGTATTATAGTAGCAACTGGTATGATTAAAATATCCATTTTGATTTTACTTGTTAATACCAGATGAAGGGAGGGACGGCCCCGTGCTCACCTATACCCTGGACAAACAGGCGGGCCTCAGCCTGTATGAGCAGCTCTACCGCCGGGTGAAGGCGGACATTCTCTCCGGCCGTCTGGCGGCAGGGGAGAAGCTGCCCAGCAAACGCGCCCTGGCCGCCCATCTTGAGGTCAGCGTCATCACTGTAAAGAATGCCTACGAACAGCTGATGGCCGAGGGCTATCTCACCGGTGTGGAGAAGAAGGGCTATTTCGTCAGCGCCGTGCTGCCGTCGCCCGCAGCCGTCCCCGCGTCCCCGGACCAGCCGCCTCCGCCCCGCGAGCCTGTCTGGTTCCTGGATCTGGCCACCAACTCCATCGCCGCCGAGGACTTTCCCTTCACCGTCTGGGCCCGACTCATGCGCCAGACCATTCTGGAGCAGGGTACCGGCCTGCTGCGGTCCACGCCGCCGCAGGGCGCCTGGGCCCTGCGGCAGGCCATCGCCGCCCACCTGCGGCAGTTCCGTGCCATGGAGGTCACTGCCGAGCAGATCATCGTGGGTGCCGGCACCGAGGTGCTGTACAACCTGCTGGTGCAGCTGCTGGGCCGTGATCGTCTCTACGGCGTGGAGGACCCCGGCTACGGCAAGATCGCCCATATCTACCGCGCCGCCGGCGCGGAGGTGACGGCTCTGCCCCTGGACGAGGCGGGCGTATCGGTGGAAGCCTTGCGCCGCAGCGACGCCGACGTGGTCCACATCTCTCCCAGCCACCACTATCCCACCGGTCTGGTGATGCCCATCGCCCGCCGCCAGGAGCTGCTGCGCTGGGCGCAGGAGGTCCCGGCGCGGGTCATCCTGGAGGACGATTACGACAGCGAGTTCCGCTTTGTAGGCCGTCCCATCCCCACCCTGTTCTCCATCGACGGCGGCGAGCAGGTGGTCTATCTCAACACCTTTTCCAAGACCATCGCCCCCTCTATCCGTATCAGCTTCATGGTCCTGCCCCGCCGCCTGCTGGCGGACTTTCGGCAGAAGCTGGGCTTTTACGCCTGCACCGTCTCCGCCTTCGAGCAGTACACCCTGGCCCAGTTCCTCGCCGGCGGCTGGTATGAAAAGCACCTGAGCCGTATGCGTAAGCACTACCGCCAGAAGCGTGACGCCGTCATCGCCGCCGTGTACAAAAGCCCGCTGGCCCCCTATGCCGCCATCACCGAGGAGGATGCGGGCCTGCATTTCCTGCTGCGGCTGGACGGCGCGCCGTCGGACGAGACACTCCGCCGTGAGGCGGAGCAGCGCGGTATCCGTCTGGCCATGCTGTCCGATTACTACCAGTGTCCCCAGGACGCACCCCAGCACGTGCTGGTGGTCAACTATACCGGCATCGACCTGGACCGGCTTCCCGCCGCCCTGGAGCGTCTTGCCGCCTTATGGAAGGAGAATGACCATGTATGATGAACTGACACGCGCCGATCTGCAAAAAATGCAGGAGGAGATCGACTACCGGGTGCAGCAGCTGCGCCCCAAGCTGATCGAGGATGTCCAGACCGCCCGGGCCTTCGGCGACCTTAGCGAGAACTTCGAGTACAAGTGCGCCAAGCAGGAGAAAAACCGCAACGACGCCCGCATCCGCTACCTCCAGCGGATGATCAAGACCGCCAGGGTCATCGAGGACCGGTCCGCCGCCGACACCGCCGGGCTCTATGACACCGTGGAGATATTCATGGAGAATTTGGGCAAAAGCCGAAAGATCCAGCTGGTCACCACCCTGCGGCAGGACGCCCTGAAGGGCTGGATCAGCAAGGAGTCCCCCGTGGGCCGCGCCGTTATGGGCAGAAAGGCCGGCGACCGTGTCTATGTGGATATGGGCAGCGGCAAGGGCTACTATCTCCAGATACGCGCCATCGAAAAGGGAACGGACAACGGCGATATCCCCATCGGCAGCTTTTGAATGTGCCGCCGATTTCACACGGAAAAGCGAACGGCGCTTTAAAGTAACGAAGCACGCAAAAACAGCACGGAAAGGCCACAAATCGCGGCCTTTTTCTGCATAGTGGAACGCGGGGCACAATTCGCCAAATTGCACAAAAAGGGACGAAAAAGTTTTGTGGTTTTGCGAGGGGGGAATTCTCCGAAACCCCCTTGAGAAATCGGCCAAATGGTGTTATTATCAACATTGGTAGTATATGGGTAGTCTGCGTAGCGCACATCTCATATGTCTGCGGAACAATTTTTAGGAGGAATTTAATATGAATGCTTATCTGGCAAGCGTGCTCGAGAGCGTCAAGACCAAGCATGGCAACGAGCCCGAGTTCGTGCAGACCGTCGAGGAAGTTCTGTCCTCTCTGGAGCCTGTGATCGAAAAGCACCCCGAGTATGAGAAGGTCGACCTGCTGGGCCGTATGGTCGAGCCCGAGCGTATGTTCACCTTCCGCGTTGTGTGGTGCGATGATAACGGTCAGTGGCACACCAACCGCGGCTGGCGCTGCCAGTTCAACGGCGCGATCGGCCCCTACAAGGGCGGCCTGCGCTTCCAGAAGAACGTGTACGAAGGCATCATCAAGTTCCTCGGCTTTGAGCAGACCTTCAAGAACAGCCTGACCGGCCTGCCCATCGGCGGCGCCAAGGGCGGTTCCGACTTCGATCCCGCCGGCAAGTCCGACGCCGAGGTCATGCGTTTCTGCCAGAGCTTCATGACCGCCCTGTATCGCTACATCGGGCCGGACATCGACGTTCCCGCCGGTGACATGGGCGTGGGCGGCCGCGAGATCGGCTACCTGTACGGCCAGTACCGCCGCCTGAAGGGCGTGTGGGAGAACGGCGTCCTCACCGGTAAGGGTCTGAGCTACGGCGGCTCCCTGATCCGTCCCGAGGCCACCGGCTACGGCGCTGTCTACTATCTGCAGGAAGTCCTGAAGCACGAGAACGACACCATCGAGGGCAAGCGCATCGCCATCTCCGGCTACGGCAACGTGGGCTGGGGCATCATGAAGAAGGCTTCCCAGCTGGGCGCCAAGGTCACCTACTTCGCCGGTCCCGACGGTTACGTTCACGATCCCGACGGTGTCATCACCGACGAGAAGCTGAACTTCATCCTCGAGATGCGCGCCAAGGATCCCATGCACTGCAAGCCCTATGCCGACAAGTTCGGCTGCGAGTTCGTCGCCGGCGAGAAGTGCTGGGGCGTCAAGGATGTGGACGTGTATATGCCCGCCGCCATGCAGAACGACGTCAAGATGGAGTCCGCTGAGAAGATCGCTGCTTCCGGCGTGAAGTACTACATCGAGGTCGCCAATATGCCCACCACCAACGATGCACTGAACTTCCTGCGTAAGCAGAAGGGCATCATCGTGGCTCCCTCCAAGGCTGTTAACGCCGGCGGCGTGGGCGTCTCCGCCCTGGAGATGGCCCAGAACTCCGAGCGTCTGGTCTGGACTGCCGAGGAAGTCGACCATCAGCTGCATAAGATGATGGAGAACATCCACAAGGTGTCCGCCGAGGCCGCTGCCGAGTACGGCCTGGGCTACGACCTGGTGGCCGGTGCCAACATCGCCGGCTTCAAGAAGGTCGCCGAGGCGATGATGGAGCAGGGCTGCTTCTAAGCCGAACCTCTTACAAGCCAACAAAAGGGACCGCGAAAGCGGTCCCTTTTTTCGCCCCGCACTACACATAATATGCACGGAATACCTGTATATTTATGCAAATCGCCGATTGACTTTTTCCGCCGCAGGGCTATACTATAACCAAGCTGAATACAGAAGGCCTCCCCCGTCACCGGATGGGGGGATCAAGGTATCCGGGACCGGAGCGTAGGTATTCCGACATTTGTCGGATAAGCGCCGGTCTTGGGTGCCTTTACTTTTTACCAGAAAAGGAGAAAACGCTATGTACATCAAGCCCTTTGCCGTGGAAGAATGGATGAATGAATATGAAGTGGGCGCTCGCTTCAACATCGCGGAGACCTGCGTGGACTCCGTTTCCCTGGACCAGCTCTTCGCCCTGACCGGCGTGGATAAGCAGGCCTTTCTGGCCGACCTCTGCGCCAAGCGCCTGACCTACGGCGACATCGTGGGCAGCGACGCCCTGCGCGAGGGCATTTGCAAGCTCTACAAGACCGTGCAGCCCCATCAGGTGGTGCCCACCCACGGTGCGGCGGGCGCCAACCACCATGTGTTCTGCTCCCTCATCTCCGCCGGAGACCGGGTGGTCAGCATTATGCCCACCTACCAGCAGCTCTACTCCATTCCGGAGTCCATCGGCGCGGAGGTGGCCATCATGCACCTGAAGCAGGAGAACGACTACCTCCCCGACCTGTCCGAGCTGAAGGCGCTGGTGACGCCGGACACGAAGATGATCTGCATCAACAACCCCAACAACCCCACCGGCGCGCTGATGTCCCCGGCCCTGCTGGAGCAGATCGTCGCCATCGCCCGCGGCGTGGGCGCCTACGTCCTCTGCGACGAGGTCTACCGCCACCTGACCCAGACCGACGACTGGAGCCCCTCCATCGCCGACCTGTACGAAAAGGGCATCTCCGTCAGCAGTATGTCCAAGGTCTTCTCCCTGGCGGGGCTGCGTATGGGCTGGATCGCCACCCATGACGAGGCCGCCCTGACCGCGTTCCTGTCCCACCGGGACTATGACCTCATCAGCTGCGGTATGCTGGATGACGCCCTGGCCGCCCTGGCCCTGGCCCACGGTGATGTGCTGCTGAAGCGCAACCAGACCATCGTCCGGGAGAACCTGGCCCTGCTGGACGCCTGGGTGGCCGCGCACCCCCACTTCTACTATACCAAGCCCAAGGCCGGCACCACCGCCCTGGTGTACTACGACTTCGATGTGCCGTCCTACGACTTCTGCAAGCAGATGTACCACCAGACCGGCGCGTTCGTCACCCCCGGCGACTGCTTCGAGCAGCCCCACAGTATGCGTATCGGCTACGCCTGTGACAAGCAGACCCTACAGGACGGCCTGGCGGCCTTGGCCGCCTTTGCCGCCACATTGTAATAAGGAGGAACAGACCATGACAGAATTGACGGTATTGAACGGCGCGGCCATCCAGTCGCTGCTGACCATCCCCATGGCGGTTCGGGCCGTGGAGCAGGCCTATCTGGAAAAGAGCACCGGCGGTGCGGCCCTGTGGCCCATGGTGTTCCACGAGTTCACCCCCGGTGCGGCGGACCTGGATATCAAGTCCGGCCATATGAACGGCCTGGGGCTTTACGGCATGAAGGTGGTGTCCTGGTTCGGCGATAACCCCGCCAAAGACCTGCCCGCCCTGTACGGCACCTCGCTGCTGTTCGATATACACACCGGCGCGCCCAGGGCGCTGCTGAATGCCGGCCCCATCACCGATTTCCGCACCGGCGCGGCCGGGGCCGTCGGCGCTAAATACCTGGCCCGCCCCGATGCCGGAACACTGCTGATGGCCGGTACCGGCGCGCTGGCCCCCTACCTGATCGCCGCCGCGCTGTACTGCCTGCCGCAGCTGAAAACGGTCTATGTGGCCAATCCCCACCATCCCGAGCGCTCTGCCGCCGCCTGCGCGGCGATCGTTCCCCATGTGGAGAAGCTGTTGGCCGCCTGCGGCGGCTGCCATGCCGCCATCACCGCCGCGCCAAGTCTGGAGACTGCCGCGAAGCAGAGCGATGTCATTCTCACCGCCACCCCCGCCCGGGAGCCGTTCCTGAAGGCGGAATGGGTGCGGCCCGGTACTCACATCAGCTGCGTGGGCGCGGATATGACCGGCAAGCAGGAGATCGATAGCGCCCTGTTTTCCGCGGCCAGGGTGTTCGGCGACGACGCAGCCCAGTGCCTGTCCGTGGGCGAGTGCGAGATCCCCTATAAGAACGGCATCTTTGACGGCACCCTCTGCGACATCGGCGGCGTCATCTCCGGTGCCGCCCCGGGCCGTACCGGCGTGGAGGATATCACCATCTTTGACTCCACCGGAATCGCCTTGCAGGACATTTCCACCGCCGCGGCCCTGCTGGACGCCGCCCGGAAGAACGGCCAGGGCCAGACCATCTCCCTCTGACCCTCAAGCCTTCCCCCTTGGGGGTTCGCTGTGCTGAATGACGCACCCCTCAAGCCTTCCTCTTGAGGGGTTCGCGGTGTTGAAAGACACGCCGGTGGCCTGTCAGCTCCGCGAACCGACCGACCCACAGGGAGACAGGTGCCCCCGCAGGAGGCGGATGAGGTGTCGCCGCGCAGCGGCGTAAAACTCCTTCGTCCCGCCCGCAGGCGGCACCCCCGATACCTTGGCGGCGTCAGCCGCCACCTGCCAAAGCCGCCTTCGGGGCGGCTTTGGCGCGATTTGATAATCGCCCAAACTGTCCAGCGCACCAGCCCCTACCCTCGCACTGCGTCAGCGGTAGCGGCGCAAGAGGTATAAGCAGTCCCCTGAACCGACAATGTCACCCACCGTACCAATTCCGCGAAATCAGCACCGTCAAATTCGCACCTGCCGCCCCGCGCAAGGAAGTCTTGAAACGTAGTTTCAAGTGGCGCTTTTGGTTACTTTTGTCGCCAAAGACAAAAGTAACTCGCGCGTGAAAGCGCGAAATTCCCCCTCCCGCGCCCGCAGGCGCGGAAAATCCCCCGCCGGACCCGGCGGGGGATATCTTGTTGTTATGCATCGTAGATGCCCAGTATCACAATACCTGCCACCACCAGTGCGATCATGGCGTAGTGCTTCCAGCTGAGCTTTTCCTTCAGGAAAATGCGGCTCCACAGCACCGAGGCCACGCAGTAGGCGGAGATGATGGGCGCGGCCAGGGCCACGTGTTCCGTGTCCGCCAGCGCGTAGATGTACGCGAACTGGCCCGCCGTCTCGCACACGGCGCCCGCATACTTGGGGCCCTCCCGCTTGGGGACGAGTCGGCTCTTTTTGATGAGCACCACATACACGAAGCATACGATGCCCGCCAGCAGAAATGTCAGCTCATAGGCGCAGTTGGCGCTGTCCTCGTTCAATGTCTCCAGCACCCGGCTGTCGGCGAAGGTACCCAGTGCGTCCAGCAGGCAATAGATCACAGGCAGGATCAGCGCCAGCGCCGATTTGGCGTAGCGGTGGTTGCTGGCCTGCTGCCGTGCGGCCCGCAGGTCGTCGTCCTCCCGGGCCTCCACGATGCCCAGACCGATGACGCCCACGCATACCAGTGCTGTGGCGGCCAGCTGCGCCGGCACCAGCTCGCCCAGGCCGCCGGTGGCCAGCGCCAGCACCGCCACCAGTGCACCGCTGGAATTGCAGATGGGGGAGGAGATGGACAGCTCGATATACCGCAGGCCGATGTAGCCGATGGTCATAGAGCTGATGTACAGCAGGGACACCGGCAGATACGTCAGGATGATGCTGCCGTTGATCTCCGTGCCGTTGATAAAAATCTCATAGGCGGCGTGCAGACCCATCACCAGGCCCACTGCCATCACCATTTTAAGATGGCTGTATTTGTCGTCTGCGTCCTGGCAGCCGATCTTGCTGAACAGGTCAGAGCCGCTCCAGCAGATCAGTGCGATCAGAGAAAACCAAAACCACATAAAAAACTCCTTATTCTATCATGTATAGCAAGACCTGCTATACGATAATGTACATTATTCAGAAAGTAAAAGTATAAACAACGAACATAAAATGCACAGAAAAAGGAGGCGGACGCCGCCGAAAGGGATGGTTGGGGAGAAACATACGGTTTCCTCCATGGTTTACATAATTATAATGAGATCAGGCCGGCCTCCAGCATTTTCTGTAGGCTCATCAGGATGCCCAGCTTGGCGTGGTACCAGGTCAGCCCACCCTGGAAATACACCGCGTAGGGCGGCCGTGTGGGGCCGTCGGCGGACAATTCTATGGAGCTGCCCTGCACAAAAGCACCGGCGGCCATGATGACATCGCTGTCATAGCCCGGCATAGGGGCCGGCTCCGGGGTGACGTAGCTGTCCACCGGCGCGGCGGCCTGTATGCCCTTGCAGAAGGCAATCATGCCCTCCCGGCTGCCCAGTTCCACCGCCTGAATGATGTCGTGACGCACCTCAGAAGCGCCTGGAATGACATGAAAACCAAGTTTTTCATAACAATTTGCGGCGAATACAGCACCCTTCACCGCAGAGGCCACCACCGTCGGCGCCAGGAAAAAGCCCTGGTAAAATTGGGTCAGCAGCCCCAGATTTGCGCCCACCTCCCGGCCAAGACCGGGGGCGGTGAGCCGCCGGGCGCAGCGCTCGATCAGGTCGGCGCGGCCGCAGATATAGCCGCCGGTGGGGGCCAGCCCGCCGCCGGGATTTTTGATAAGGCTGCCCACCATCAGGTCCGCGCCTACGTTCACCGGCTCGATCAGCTCTGTGAACTCGCCGTAGCAGTTGTCCACCATACAGATCACGTCCGGCTTGCATTGTTTACATAACGCAATCAGCTCGCCGATCTGCGCTACTGAGAAGCTGGGCCTTGTAGCGTAGCCTTTTGAACGCTGTATCGTGATGAGCTTTGTTTTCTTGCTTATTGCCGCGCAAATTTTATCGGTATCAAACGACCCGTCCGGCAATAAATCGACTTGACGATAACTTACCCCGTATTCCTTCAGTGAGCCCACTGACTCCCGAATGCCGATGACTTCTTCCAGTGTGTCGTACGGCCCCCCCACCGGACTCAAAAGTTCGTCCCCCGGCAGCAGGTTCGCGCCTAACGCCAGCGCCAGCGCGTGGGTACCGCAGGTGATCTGCGGGCGCACCAGCGCCGCCTCCGCGCCGAAGCAGTCGGCGTAGACGCGCTCCAGCGTGTCGCGTCCCTCGTCGTCGTAGCCGTAGCCGGTGGAAAGGTTAAAATGATTGGCGGCCACGCGGTTTTTCTGCATAGCGGCGATGACCTTCAGCTGATTAGCCTCGGCGATGGCGTCGATGGCCGCAAAGCGGTCCTTCAGGTCGGACAGGATCGTTTCGCTGAAAGCCAGCACGTTTTCGCTGACGCCCAGCGCCTTATATGCTTCGTTCATAGTTCACCTCAGTTGGGAAATTGTACGCCGTTCAGGCGCATAATGAGTCGGATGGGATAGTCCCGATCCAGATAGCTCTTCTCGTACCACTCGAAGGTGGCGATGGGTGCGTGCATAAGCTCCGGTGCCTCGCAGCGGAAGGTCTCGAAGGTATTTCTGTCGCCGCTGAGCAGGGCGGCCACCACATCCAGCCGTCCCTCATCCGCAAGCCGCAGCAGGGCGCGGTCCATAGCGGCGGCACAGCCCTGCTCCTCCTCGTCGGCATACGTCTCCCGACGGCCCAGCCAGTAGAGGAACTCCTCCGGGTCCAGGTCCAGCTTGGTAGTGATCTGGCTGAGCTTGAAAAACTCCTTGCGGTCCATGCGCTTCAGCACGTCGATCAGATACTGCACAAGACCGTCGTCCATGGCGATGCAGTCCAGAAACACCTCAAAGGCGTGCTTGTTGGCATCGGGGTCGGGGGTCGCGGACTTTTTCTCCGCGGCAGGGGCTTCCTGTGCCTTATCCGCGTTTTGAAGAAACAGCTCAAAACCGCCAAGGTCGCCGCTTTCGGCGAACAGCTCCTCCGGAAGCACCGTGCCGTCCTGGGCGGCGCAGGCGCGGACAAAGGCGGCCATGCCCATATCCTGTAGCTGCTGGCCCAGCGCCTGTATGCGGGCGTTCTCATCGCCGCCTTCCGGCAGGGTGATTCCCTCCGGGGCAGGACGCGTGCCCTCCCATACCTCGGTCATATAGCGCAGATAGTAATCAAAAAGGGTCATAGTTCTCCCTCACTTTCCAAATTGGAATTGTACCATACAGCGCTTGCCAATGCAAGAAATATCGGGTATGATAGGGGGAAACCGTGAAAGGAGCCGCCTATGGAAGCGTACTATGTCTATATGCTGCGGTGCCGTGGCGGAAGCCTGTACACGGGGATGACCAACGACGTGGCGCGGCGGATGGCCATGCATTGCAGCGGCAGGGGCGCCAAGTACACCCGGGCACACCCGCCGGAGGCTTTGGCGGCACTGTGGCGCTGCGGGGACAAGATAACGGCGTCGCGGCTGGAATACGCCATCAAGGCGAAGCTGACCCACGGGCAGAAGGAAACGCTTGCCGCCGCGCCGGGGAGGATAGGGGAGTGGTTTCCCGCGCTTCCCGCCGAGGCGGTAACGACGCTGCCCGCTGGAAAGGAATTTCCAATTTTTGCAAATCAAACGTAAGCGCCGTTACCGGGAATGATAAAATTGGGCTTTTTTCACAAAATGCTCTGGACAAACCGGAAATTCTTGCTATAATGAAGCTATCCGCAGAGGTACCTCTGCTTTTACGTTTTAATGAGGATTAAAACGAGCGCATCTGCGGAAATCTACTACCATAAGGGGAATGAGCAATGAAAAAAGTATTAGCAACCATCTTGGCCCTGGTCATGGCACTGGGCCTTACCACGATGGCGTGGGCGGAAGGACGTGTTGCATTGTCCACTCTGACTGAAGCAGGGGATGGCACATTTGATGCCAACAGTGCTCACGTTGCGTATACTTACGATGACACGAAGAAGTGTGCGCACAGCAAGATGACGGCACCCAATGTCTATGTGGAGGGTGAACTGTCCTGGGTCAAGACCGTGACCATCACAGGTATCAACTTCGGGGAACTGACGGATAGTAGTGATGATATGAAGCTGCTGCATAAGGTCATTTTGAACGACCGCAGAGCGGATACCTCTGATCAGTTCAAGGATTCCATCGAGGTCAAGTTCGTCAACTGCGCTTTCAACCAAACGTCTGCGCATCTGCAGGTATACAAGATCATGCCCTGTAACGTGACCAAGTTCACCTTTGAAAAGTGCATCTTTGACCAGCAGGCGACCGGGCAGTATGCTGTTACCCTGAATGTGTCGGAAACAGCTTTTGACAACAGAGCGATCTCCTATGTGTTTGATGGTTGCACCATCAACTCCAAGGGCCGCGGCATCAATATTATCCCTGGTACCGAGACACAGGCCATCGGCAATGCCAAGCCCACGGTGGTGATCTCCGGGAACACCTTTGATCTGCCTAAAACGGAGGCCAGCAATATGGCCATCCAGATTGCCGGAAATTGGGATGATGCGAATCTGACCGCTGCGGGCAGTGAAATGATTACCATTTCTAACAACAACATCACCGCAAACGCCGCTATCCGTGTTCACAGCACCATGAGCGGGAATCAGACGGACAGCGTGAAGTACCTTGTGAAATTTACCAACAACGATTTGGCGAATGTTGTCACGCCTGTTGTAGCGGATGGCAATAGCGATAAGGTCGCAGAGATCACCGGTACTTTCAGCGAGCTGATTGTACCGACCCCCGAGACCCCGCCACACTACTACTACCATCCCACCACCGACACCAAGGCGGACGAGACCAAGGGCAGCCCCAAGACCTTTGATGCGGGCGTGGGTATCTACGCCGTGACGGCTGTCCTGTCCGTCACCGGCATGGCGTGGGTCGGCAAGAAGCGGCACTAAGTCAACAAAAAAGAAAGCCCATACGGGCTTTCTTTTTTTGCGTGTCAGTCGTCCAGCTTGCCCCGGGCATGGAGCACATCGTCGGGGGTGATGGTCATCAGGTCCTCGCGGGTGACGGTCGGCATCTTGGCCAGACGGTTGTTCTGCGCCACCAGAATGTGCTCGAACAGGTTGCGGACGCCGCGGGCATTGCCGAAGCTGGGGTCGGCGCTCTCCTCAGCGATGTAGTCGCGGACCAGGGGCTCGGCCTCCGGCGCGAGGACGTAGCCCTTGCCGCAGCGCATTTTGAAGATCTCGAACATCTCCTCCGGGGTGTAGTCCTCGAACAGCAGGAAACGGTTGAAGCGGCTCTCCAGACCGGGGTTGGAGTGGATAAACCTGTCCATCAGTTCCGTGTAGCCCGCTACGATGACCACCAGGTCGTCGCGGTGGTCCTCCATGGCTTTGAGGATGGTGTCGATGGCCTCCTGACCAAAGTCGTTTTCGGACTTGCCGTTGAGGGCGTAAGCCTCGTCGATGAACAGCACGCCGCCCATGGCCTTTTCAATGACCTTCTGGGTCTTGAGGGCGGTCTGACCTACGTAGCCGGCCACCAGACCGCTGCGGTCCACCTCCACCAGTTGGCCCTTGCTGAGGATGCCGAGACTGCGGTAGATGCGGGCCATCATGCGGGCCATCATGGTCTTGCCGGTGCCGGGGTTGCCGGTGAAGACCATGTGGAGCGACATATCGGTGGTGGGGAGGTCGTGCTGCTCGCGGAGCTTGTAGACCTGGACCATGTTGATGAGGTCGTGGACCTCGTCCTTGACCACGTTCAGGCCGTTGTAGGTGTCCAGCTCGGCGAGTAGGTCCTCGATTTTTTCCGGAGGCGGAAGCTCCTCGGCTTTTTCGGGCGCGGCATCGCCGGGCTTGGCGTCGGCGGTGGGGGGGACGGGTTTTTCGGGCTCGGCAGGCTTTCCGGGGGCGGCGGGGGCCTTGCCAACGTCCTGGAAGGGCGTGCCCCAGAAGTCACTGCCCATGCGGCGGACGTTGTTCTCCGTCATGGAGCGTATCACATCCAGCTGCTGCAAAATGATCTGATCTTTCTTATCCATAGTGGCACCTCTCAGTGAAATCGGATATGCCGCGTGGCACGCAGCAGAAGCGCAGTGATGAAGCCGGTCAGCGCACCGGTGAAAAGGGACACGGCCAGCAGGAAGGGCAGATAGCCCAGGACCATGGTGCTGCCAAGGGTGATGACCGCCGCGGCCATCTGGCCGATGTTGTGCGCTGCCGCGCCGCCGATGGACACGCCGTAGACGCTGAGCTTCGGCAGACGCCGCAGGAATATCATCACCAGCATGGCGGTCAGTCCGCCCAGCACGGAGAACAGCATGGCCGACAGGTTTCCGGCAAACAGTCCGCCCAGCAGACAGCGGGTCAGCAGAATGGCCAGCGCCGCGCCGGCACCCAACTGATACAGGGCGAACACCGTGACGATGTTGGCAAGGCCCAGCTTCACGCCGGGCAGGGGCACCAGCAGGGAGATGGGGAACAGCCCCTCCAGGGTACTGAGCCCCAGCGCCAGCGCTGCCAGCACGGCGCAGAGGGCGATGTTTTTTGCTGTCCACTTCATGTGCTCACCCCACGATCGCGTCAGGCGCGTCCGGCACGGACGCACCCTCCAGGTGGACGACCACCTGGGCAGGCAGGCACACGATGGACTGCCCGGCGCGGGAGATAGCCCCGGTGTGGACGCAGTCCTGGGTGGGACAGTCGCTGTCAGTCACGGAGACGGCGCCGCCCTCGGCGGCAATGTGCAGCGTATAGCCGCGGCTGGTGACGGTGGCCTCGGTGAAGTCGGACAGGGGGACACGGCGGACCTCCTGACCGGAGATGTCGATGACCACGGTGAGGGCGCCGCTTTGGTTTTTGGGCAGATAGAAGCACAGCGCGGAGACGACGGCCAGCAGCACGACCGCCAGCGCCACCAGCGCGTCAAAGCGGTTCCATTTCAGTTCAGGAGGCGAGGAGCTGGTAGACATAGGCGGTTCCGTCCTTTTCGTTGAAACAGTCAGCCAGGCCGGGGGTATAGACCACGCGGCCGTCCCGGGTGATGAGCACCATGTCAAAGGACATATCCTGGGCGCGCCAGAAGTCCACGGCGGCCTGCTCACCCATAACGTACAGGGCGGTGGAGTAGGCGTCGGCACGGGTGCCCTGCCCGCCGAAGCCGCCCCGTGTGACGACGGAGACGCTGGTCAGGTCACTTTGGACGGGATAGCCGGTCTTAGGATCGAGAATATGCTGGTACACCGTGCCGTCCGGCGCGGTGAAATAGCGCTGGTAGCCGCCGGAGGTGACCACAAAGGCATCCGATAGGCTCAGGGTGCAGACATAGCCCTCGCTGTCGGCGGGATCCTGAATGGCCACCGACCAGGGCTTGTTCTGGGCGTTGGTGCCGTAGACGTACACGTTACCGCCCAGATTGGCGCAGCCGCCGGTGAGGGCGCTGCGGTGGAACAGGACGGCGGCGCAGTCGGAGGCGTAGCCCTTGGCGATGCCGCCCAGATCGACGGAGCAGCCCTCATCCAGAGAGATGCTGCAAAATTCGGACTGGTGGACGTGCTCATAGCCCACCAGAGGCAGCAGTGCGTCGATCTCCGCCTGAGAGGGGACGCGGGGACTGTCGGAGGTGATGCCCCACAGCTCCACCAGCGGGGCGATGGTGATATCGAAGGCACCGTCCGTTTCCTGGCTGTGCTGCAGCGCCCACGACAGCAACTGCGCACCGTCCTCGTCCCAGACGGCGGAGCCGTCACGGTTCAGACGGGAGACCTCGCTGGTGTCCACCGTGCGGGAGAGGGAGGATTCCAACGTGTTGACGGTGCGGCTCAGGTCAGTCAGCACGTCATCAGCGCCGTCGCCGATGGCCACGAAGGTCATGTAGGTGTCCATGGCGAAGAGCTCCAGCGTCTCACGCTTTTGTGTGCCGCAGGCGGCGAGCGACAGGGCCATCAGCGCGGCCAAGATAAGGCAGGCAAATCGTTTCACAGCTCCCGCCGCCCTTCCAGGGCCCGCATGAGCGTGGCGTCGTCGGCGAATTCCAGGTGGCCGCCCACGGGAATGCCATAGGCCAGGCGGGTGACCTTGACGCCGAAGGGCTTGAGCAGCCGGGCGATGTACAGCGCCGTAGCCTCGCCCTCGGTGTCCGGGTTGGTGGCCATGATGACCTCAGTGATGCCGCCCTGGGCCACGCGGTCCAGCAGGGATCTGATGTGCAGATCATCGGGCCCCACGTGGTTCATGGGGGACAGCACGCCGTGAAGCACATGGTAACGGCCGCGGTATTCCCGACTGCGCTCGATGGCGATCACGTCCCGGGGATCGGCCACCACGCAGATGGTGGCGTCGTCGCGCTTCTGGTCGGCACAGATGGGGCACAGGCCGCCGGCGGTCAAATTCTGACACACGGGGCAGAGGGTCACGTTGCGCTTGGCGTCCATGATGGCGTCGGCAAAGGCCCGGGCCTCCTGCTCCGGCAGGGACAGCACATAGAAGGCCAGTCGCTGGGCGGATTTATAGCCCACGCCCGGCAAGCGGGCGAACTGCTCCACTAATTTTTCCAGCGGGGCGGGAAAATACTCCATAGGATGTTACCCTCTCAGTTCTTTGATCTTGGCGGGGATGTCCGCAGCCTTGTATACGGCGCTGCCGGCCACCAGCACGTTGGCGCCGGAGGCGATGCAGAGCTTGCAGGTGTCGCCATCCACGCCGCCGTCTACCTCCAGTTCGCAGGCAGGGTTCATGGCATCGATATAACCGCGGATGGCCTGTACCTTGGGCATCATATCGGCCATAAACTTCTGACCGCCGAAGCCCGGCTCCACGGTCATGACCAGGATCAGCTCCACCTTGTCGATGAAGGGCAGGACAGCGCTGGCCGGGGTTTTGGGCTTGACGACCACGCCAGCCTTTTTGCCCTTGGCGTGGATCTTGTCAAGGGCGGAGAGAATATTCTCCTCGGTGTCCGCCTCCACATGACAGGTGACGATGTCCGCACCGGCATCGCAGAATTGCTCTACATAGCGGACCGGGCGATCGATCATCAGATGGACGTCCAACGGCAGGGCGGTGGTGGGACGAATGGACTTGACCACCGGGATGCCGATGGAGATGTTGGGTACGAACAGACCGTCCATCACGTCCACATGGACGTAGTCGGCGTCGGCAATGCGGTGAATGTCCC
>OLQC01001382.1_pt1 | contig 19439 bp, 4 predicted proteins | sample 1672471 | NCBI WGS metagenome assembly OLQC01 (sample SAMEA3136689, study PRJEB25190) | human gut metagenome | biome: human gut; feature: human-associated habitat; material: faeces | place: Austria | collected 2013
AACAGTCTTGGTAACCATGCCGTTTCATGCACCGGTATCTCCGCTCTGGTGCGGGATGTGACGGCCACGTTCCTTGATGATTTGGACACAATTACACCTGTCGATCCGGTGAAGACGCGTTTCATTCCCGATATTTCGGCGAGAGCCGCGAAATCGCACTTGTTCATAGAGAGTCTGTTACGCGCCACCGCGCCGACTGATGCGAAGATTCATGTCGGCAACAAGGCCGCTATGGACTCCCTGCCGTACCAGCTCGTTCCGGCGAAGAAGGCGCTCGCCCAACCGCGCCAGCGAATTCTCATCGCCGACGCTGTCGGTCTTGGCAAGACCTTGGAGGCTGGCATCCTGATGGCGGAACTCATCAAGCGCCGCAAGGGCCGCCGTATTCTCGTGGTAACGGCGAAAAGCATGATGATCCAGTTTCAGAAGGAGATGTGGGAACGGTTCACCATCCCGCTGATTAGTCTGGATTCCTCGCGTATCCAGCAGATTCGTTCCGAGATTCCTGCGAACGCCAACCCGTTCTCCTACTACGACAAGGTGATCATCTCCATTGATACGTTGAAACGAGACATCCAATATGGCGCGGCACTCGATGCCTCGTATTGGGACATCATCGTGATCGACGAGGCTCAGAATGTCGCCGACCGTGCCGTCAACGGCCGTAGTGCGCAACGCGCCAAGCTCGCCAAACGCCTTGCCTCCCGTTCCGACACGTTGATTATGTTGTCCGCCACACCTCATGACGGCCGTGCTCGCAGTTTCGCCTCGTTGATGAACATGCTCGACCCAACCACCCTGTCCGATCCGGAGCGGTACGACAAGAAGGATGTCGAGCACCTGTACGTCCGCCGTTTCAAGAAGGACGTGATGGCTGAGGTGTCAGGCAGCTTTCCGGAGCGCAAGGTGACGCAGGAGAATTGCATGGCCACCGCGGCCGAGGAAGAGGCGTTCGATTATCTGACCGATATGAAACTCGTCATGGATATGCATCAGAAGAGAAGCAATTCCTTCTTGTTCAAGACGATGCTTGAGAAGAGCCTGTTTTCATCGCCGGCAGCGTGTATCAAGACCATCGACGAGCGAGTGAAGCGGCTTGCTAAAAAAGATGCGTCCGATCAGACCGGAGACATCGACAGGCTTGAAGGGCTCAAGGCCGCTTTGGAGAAAATCGGTCCGATGCAGTTTTCCCGATACCAGAGACTGCTGCAGCTTCTGCGCAGTGCCGATTACGGTTGGCATAACGGTGAAGACGCCGACGACCGTATCGTGATTTTCACGGAACGCATCGAGACGAAGAACTATCTTGAGGAGCACTTGCGGCAGGATCTCAAACTACCGAAGAAGGCTATCGTCTCCATGGATGGAGGCATGAGCGATGTGGAACAGCAGAAAATCGTCGAGGATTTCGGTACGAAGTCCTCGTCTGTACGTATTCTCGTGGCCTCCGACGTGGCCTCTGAAGGTCTGAACCTGCACTATCTGAGCCACAGACTCATCCATTTCGACACTCCATGGTCGTTGATGGTGTTCCAGCAGCGTAACGGACGCATCGACCGTTATGGGCAGCGTAAACAGCCTGATATTCGTTTCATGATGATTAACTCGCGTAATGCAAAGATTCAAGGTGACGCGCATATTCTCGAGATCCTGCAGCAGAAGGAGGACCAGGCACGTAAGGATATTGGCGATCCGTCCTTGCTTATGGGCAAATTCGACGTCGATCAGGAGGAAGATTTCACCCGCGAAGCGATTGAGTCCGGCGAATCGGCGGAGAATTTCGCAGCCAGACTTTGTGTTCCTGATGAGGACATCGATCATTCGGACGAACGTTCCGGAGACGTTGAGACTGTGGCGGATGACGATGTTTTCGATCCATTGAGTTTTTTCAACCTCACTACGCTGGATGGTTCCGATACTACGAGCACTGAGGAAAACGAGTCCGCAGGGGAGAGCGTGACTGGGAGCGCCGACGATGGCGGCATAGTCGATTCCTCTACGCTGATGTCGGATTACGAGTATGTGGATGAGGGGCTCTCCTGCGAGGAGTTCCGGCAGTCGGCTGGTCTTAAATCGAAACGTCAGTTGCGTGATGCTCATGGATTCGCGGTGGAGTTCCAAGGGGAGAGCCCGTTGCGCGCGTGGCTGCGCAGACGTGTGCCGAACACGCGGGTGTTGCAAGACAACATCGCCGAATGGAGTGATGACGCGAAATACTGCGAAGACCAAGCCAATGGTCTGTTGGCCCGTATTAACGACGAGTCATGGAGTCGGGTTCAATACCTGTGGGAGTTGAATCCGATCGCGGAATGGGTCGGGTTGAAGGCTTCCTCACTGCTGTACCAACGTGACGAGGCCCCGATTATTGGCGTGACCAACGGAAACCTGCATGCGGATGAGACGATTATGCTGATGAACGGCATGGTCGCCAACAGGCACGCATCCCCGGTGATCGATGAATGGTTCGGTGTACGGTATCTCGATGGCGAATGCATGGGCATACTGCCACTTGAGGAAGTGTGGCGTATCACCGGATATCGTGGGAACTTGATTCCGGGAACCACTGAACGTCGTTATGTGAATCGAGAGGATTCCGCGGCCAGCTCCGAACAGATAGATGCGGCACAACTGCTGTTGGAGGATGCGGTATCGCGCGGCAAGAGCATGCTCAGCGATTGCGGTGAACAATATCGTGCGCAGGCAGATAAAGAAGTGACTCGGCAAATGGGCCGCATCGAGCATTGGTCCCATGCACGCAAGGCACTGTTGCAATCCCAAGGCAAAAACACCAAGGAAAACACAAAACAGGTTGATCGGATGCTCGAACAATATGCCGACTGGGTTCAGGACACATTGGACGCTTCCGGTGAGCCGGTGATCCGCATTGCGGCCGCATTCGTAGGTAAGGAATAGAGGGGGAGACCATGGCGAAGGAACTGAACGAGACATTCCCAGGCATCGAGGCGGTCAATGACTTCTACACGCCGTACTATGTGAAGGAATATTTTCCGGATGAAGTGAAGAATGCCTCCGCACCTTGGAAACAGCTTCCTCCTGAGAAACGCCCAGCGCGACTGCTGAAGGACATGCGCCAGTCGTTCACCGAAGTCATCAACAACAACGAGAACGATCTGTTTCCAGCTGAACGGGTACGGAATTTCATCGACGGCATGCTCGCCGCACTCGGCTATACGCAGGAGGGGAATCAAACCAAAGACGAAGGATTGCCTGACCGGATTTCAGGGAAGTCTGTTCCTGTCTATTATCAGGTCAATGATTCCGATGGGGCTCCGCGCTTGCAAGTTCTGGTGAGCCTGTCCGATAGTGCTGAGGCAGGTGTTCTGGAAAGCCCCATCGAAGATGGCTCTGGCAAGGACGGCACCTCCTGTGAGGAATATGCACGCATGCTGCTCGCCGATTTCGACGAGCCGGCACGGTGGATTCTTCTCATGGGGTTGCATCAGATAGCGTTGATCGACCGCCGTAAATGGAATGACAAGAAATGCATGCTGTTTGACCTGGACGAGATCTTCAGCCGCCATCAGGATCATGTGTATACGGCGATGGCTGTGCTGTTGCGTCGTGATAGTCTCTGCCCGAACAAAGGTGACAGTCTGCTTGACACGTTTGATGACACGTCTGCGAAGAACGCGGTTGAGGTGTCTGACAATCTGCGTTCCGCGTTACGTGAATGTGTGGAGATTCTTGGTAATGAGGTCATCCACGACTGGACTTGTAATAAGGGGCGGATCATCGACGAAATCGACGCGGGCGACCTGACTGTGCAGGCGTTGCGATACATGTACCGTCTGCTGTTCCTCCTGTTCATCGAGGCGAAGCCGTCGCTCGGCTATGCGCCGATGAAATCCGACATCTACCGTACCGGCTATTCGCTGGACAGCTTGCGAGATATTGCGGAACAGATGCGTGGCCGCATGGATGAGGCTGGCGATTCCACCTATCTAGCGGACACCTTGCGTCGACTCGACGATCTGGTGTTCAACGGTTACCCGAAGGCGGATGAGGATTTCAAGGGGCTGGTTGGCGAGGAAGCCATCAATGCGGTGTTCATGGTTCCGCCGCTCAAGGCGCACATTTTCGATCCGGAGCGGACCGCGTTGATTGAACATGCCGCACTCCGCGACAGCGTAATGTTGCGCATCATAGACCTGATGAGCGTCACCAAGACCGGTAAGGGGGTCAAGCGCAGGCAGCGTATCTCTTACGCGGCCCTTGGCATCAGCCAGATGGGTGCCGTATATGAGGCATTGCTGTCCTACCGTGGTTTTATCGCCAAGGAGAAGCTCTACGAGGTCAAACGCGCCAAGGATTCCTACGACCCTTTGAAAGTCGGCTACTTCGTGCCGGAACGCGAACTCGACAACTATTCGGAGAGCGAACGCGTCCGCTACCCGGACAAAAGCCCGCATGCTGGCGAGCTGCGCACCTACGAGCCCGGCACGTTCATTTACCGGCTTGCAGGCCGGGAACGTGAAACGTCGGCCTCCTTCTATACGCCGGACAGTCTTGCGCAATGCCTGGTGAAGTATGCGCTCAAGGAGATTGAGCCACGTATCCACCAAGCCACCGATATTCTGAGTCTGAAGATCTGCGAGCCGGCTATGGGCTCCGCGACCTTCCTGAACGAGACCATCAACCAGCTGGCCACCATGTATCTGAACCTCAGGGAGAAGGAGCGGGTCTCCGAGGAAGGACAGAAGGCGGCGATTCCTGCGGAACGCAGGCAGGCGGAACTGCAGAAGGTCAAGATGTACATCGCCGACCACAACATCTACGGCATCGACCTGAATCCCGTGGCGGTGGAACTTGGAGAGGTGTCCCTATGGCTTAACACTATCTGTGAAGGATCCTTCGTGCCATGGTTCGGCACTCAGCTGCAATGCGGCAATTCGCTGATTGGCGGCCGCTGCGTCGGATACTTGGAATCGGATCTGTCTAGCACGACTAAGAACCGTCACTGGTATGAGGTCGAACCCAAGCGCATCGGATTCGACCGGAGCTCGTCATCCGTCAAGCGCATCTACCAGTTCCTGACTGGAGATCCGGACATGTGCAAGTATGACGACAGGACTGTCAAAAGCATTGAATCCGAGAATCTGGAAACCATCAAGGCGTGGAAGAAGGCTTTCGCCAAGAAGCCATATTCCAAAACGGAGATCGGCCTGATGAGGGCGTTGTCGAAGACCGTCGACGAACTGTGGCGCGGCCAGATCAAGGCACGTCGGCAATTGGAGAAGGCGACCCAGGACGATCTGATCATCTACGGTTTCGATGCGAATGCTTCCAAGAAAACTGCGAAAGCTTTGGAAAACCAACAGAAGCTTGGACAGGGCTCGCTCGGCATCGAAAGCGAATACTTCCGCGGCAACAACCTCACCATCCGTGAGAAGGACGAGATGCTTCGCGTTGCCTACCATTCGGAGAAGGCCGAGAATGCCAGCGAATACGCTCGTCTGAAACTCGCCATGGACTACTGGTGTTCGCTGTGGTTCTGGCCCATCGACCAAGCGAACCTGCTTCCCACAAGATCGCAGTACCTCACGGAAATGTCGCTGATCCTCACCGGCGAGATCCCACAGGAAGAGGGATTCACGCTGATGCCGATGGACAATGGTCAGCCCACGCTTATGGATGTTATGGATGACAGCCATGAACGTGATTACATGTACGACCATGCTGTGGATCTCGATGAGCTGTGCAGAGGTGACGGGGAACCTGCGCAAAGGCTTCGCTTGGTGAAGGAAGTCGCCAAGAAGCAGCGCTTCTTCCACTGGGAGCTCGAATTCGCCGACGTGTTCAAGGACGGCGGCTTCGACTTTATGGTGGGTAACCCGCCGTGGGTGAACGTGCAGTGGAGTGAGACGGATGCCGTTTCCGATGCGAATCCTTATTTTGCGATTCATAAGCTTACGGCTTCCGATTTGAGTAAGCGTATGGGTGAACTTCTAAAGAACTCACGTATACGAACTATGTATCTTCGGGAGTATGTGAATATTGCCGGTGCTTTGGCATTCTATGGTTCAACAGGTAATTACCCGCTGTTGCAGGGGCGGATTAACTTATTCCGCTGCTTCCTGCCAAACGCTTGGGATTACACACGTAAACATGATGGTGTGAGTGCATTCGTGCATCCCGATGAACTGTATGGTGACACGAGAGCAGGCGTACTGCGTGAGCAGATGTATCGCAGACTTCGGTACCATTTCCAGTTCATCAATGAGAGAAAACTGTTTGCAGGCGTTGATCACCATACATCCTTCAGCCTGAACATATATGAGAATCCAAGCGTAAGTGGCAGTCTTCCTCATTTCGATTCCATTTGGAACCTCTACGATCCCAAGACCATTGATGAATGCTATGCGTCCGATGCTACTGGCACCATTCCTGGGGTCAAGAACGAACTGGGGGAATGGAATACACAGGGACACAAGAGCCGTGTCATTTCCATCTCCAAGGGCGAACTGTTAATGTTTTCCAAACTTGTGGGGGATAGCCAGAAGGATGGATGGAAGCAGACCCCGATGGTCGGTATCCATGCCGCAGAGCTATTGCATGCTTTGGAACAGATGGCAGATATTCCTCGATCGCTGAGAACCTACGCTAACGAGATCACCTATTCTCCGATGTGGAATGAAACCAATTCCCGTAAGGATGGCACCATCAAGGATGATATTCATTTCCCGACTTCAGCGAAAGCGTTGATTTATTCCAGCCCGTTCATTGGCGTTGCCAATCCATTGCTGCAATCCACCCGCAGAAACTACAGGGTCAACAGCGACTATGACCCAATCGACCTGACCGATATTCCCGAGGATTATATGCCGCGCGTGAAATACTCGCAGGCATGCACGGACGCGGAATATGAGTCGCGTGTGCAAAAAATGGTTGAGCTAAATCAAGAAAACGGTGCTGCCAGCCGATTCGATGCTGTTTATAGGCTCTGCAATCGTGAATACGTTGGGCTCGGCAGCGAAAGGACGCTACAAGCGTCCTGTGTTCACCCAGAGCGCTACGCGTTGCTTGCGCTCATGAGCGGCCTGGAGGCCGCTTTGCCCTATGATTTTTTTGTACGTTCGGCTGGAAAACCACACATCAACAGATCCGTGCTGGAATCTTTACCAGTTCCGGAAAACATCCTCGCTCCCGAAATTCGTCTCCGCGGTCTGCTGCTCAACTGTCTGACCAAGCCATATGCAAACCTGTGGCAATCCTGCTGGGATGAGTCGTACACATCCATGAGCTGGGCGAAGGATGATCTTCGACTTACCGCCGATGCATTCACCTCATTGACGGATGAATGGAACTGGCATACGCCATTGCGCACGGACTATGAACGCCGGCAGGCGTTGGTGGAACTGGATGTGCTGGCATCCATGGCGCTCGGCATCACCTTGGACGAGCTCATCGACATCTACCGTCTGACCTTCACCGTGCTGAGCGGCTATGAGGACGACACCTGGTATGACGCGAATGGCCGCATCGTCTTCTCTAAGAAGAATTACGGTGATTTGACTTTCAAACGTCCTGATTTCGAGAAGATCAAGAACGCGCCTGCGGGCAAGGTGTTCACCCGCACCATCACAGACGACACCCAGCCGGGTGGCTCACGTGAGCGGACCATCGAATATGTGGCGCCGTTCGACAAATGCGATCGCGTAGAGGATTACAAAACCGCGTGGAAGTTCTTCACGCAGAAGTACGGAGATAACAAATGATTCCCATGGTGCTTGCACGGCATATCCAGTCCGGACTCGCCGATTACGTGGAGACCACGTTCCCCATGACCAATAAGCCGTTCCGAGGCTCCATTCGCAAACTCGCCCATCAGGAGGGCATGCTTTCCCAGGAGCCGTTCGTATCAGTCAAACTGCCGTTTCGTGTGGTCGGCAAACATGCGGAATTCCCATTCCCGTGCCTGCACCCCACGTACCGGCCATACGCACATCAGATGCGCGCATTCGAACGCATCGCCGCCGGTGAATCCACACTGGTGGCCACCGGCACCGGTTCAGGTAAAACCGAATGCTTCCTGTACCCAATCCTCGACTACTGCTACCGGCAGCGCAGGCTTGGGCGCAAGGGCATCAAAGCCATCCTCGTCTACCCGATGAACGCCCTCGCCACCGACCAGGCGAAGCGACTGGCCGAACTCATCCACAACAGTCCGGAACTGTGCAACAACGTGACCGCTGGCATGTATGTGGGCCAGATGAGCCAAGGCGGCAGCGACAAGGACAACCACGCCATGACCGCCACCAATATCGTGACCAGCCATGAGGAACTGCTGAAGAACCCGCCGGACATCCTGCTCACCAACTACAAGATGCTCGACTACCTGCTGGTACGCCCCAAAGACTCCCGGATTTGGGACAGCAACGATCCGGACACGCTCAAATACTTCGTCGTGGACGAATTGCACACTTTCGACGGCGCGCAGGGCACCGACTTGGCCTGTCTGCTGCGCAGGCTCACCGACAGGCTGAACACCACCAGCGACAACATGTGCTTCGTCGGCACGTCGGCCACCATGGGCACTGAAGAGACGGTACGTGACGTCTGTGAGTATGCCAGCCAAATCTTCAACACCACGTTCACGCCGGAATCCGTGGTGACCGAGGATCGTCTTCGCGTTGACGAATTCTTCGTCACCAGCGACTATGACGACACCATGCCTACTGCCGCGCAGGCCGACCGGCTCATCGAACTCGAAGAGGACGTCGACCCCGATAAATACCTTGCCTATGCGGCCCAAGCGTGGCTTGACGACGCCTCCACTGAGCCGGTCTCCGCAGACAAGGCACGCATCCGGCTCGCCGAATCCCTGCGTCATTCAAGGTTCCTGGCCAGCCTGTCCTCGCTTATCTGCGACGAACCTCGGCAAATCGATCGCAAACTGCTGGACAGGCTCGCCATCATGGATGCAAGGTTCAACGCCTTGCATCCATGATGGCAGAAGGCCTGTATGGACGCGCTGATAGCGCTCGTCTCCTACGCTCGCAACGGTTTGGAAGGGCACACACGTCCGTTCCTGAACGTACAGGTGCAACTATGGGTCAAGGAACTCGGCCGCGTAGTCGCCAACATCACCTCGCAGGAGGGGAGCGTCGACTACCGTCCGGTCGTCGAACTGTCCAAAGACGACCTCAAGACCCGCATGCCGGTGATTAACTGCCGTGATTGCGGAGGGACCGCATGGATTGGACTTGCCGGCAAAGATGGCGGCATCAGCATGGGTGACCCACGAACGTTCTACAACGAGTATTTCGCCTACCATGCCGACAATGCGTTGGTGAACTTGCAACCCTGCACCATGGATTATGTTCTTGACCCACATGCCGACAACGGAGCCATGGTCTGGTTCTGCAATGCGTGCATGAAGGAACAGGCCGTAGAACGTTTTGAATCCACGGAACGTGAATGCCCGGCCTGTGGAGAGCAGCGCATACCCATGGTCGCTAGGGGCATGAAGCTTGTATCCGGCAACCGCAAACACTATCAGTGTCCGTTCTGCGGCAGCGAACAGGACATCGCCATGGTCGGTGTGAGAACCACCACGCAAGTCAGTGTGATGCTTACCCAACTTTCCGGAGACTCCTTCAACGACGACGGCAAGGCCATTGTGTTCTCCGACAGCGTGCAGGACGCCTCCTACCGAGCCAGCGTGTTCAACTCCCGCACTTGGCGATTCGCTCTGCGTAACTCCGCCATGGACTACATGCGCGAGGAACGCAAAGACGATGCCTCTCTCGCTGAGTATCTCAATAACCAGAACAGCTACTACCATCGCCGCTATCCGGACGACAACGAATACATTGTGCGGTTCATCGCACCGAACATGACATGGATGCGCGAATACGAAACCGTATTGCAAGGCAATCCCGCAGGGCCCGGTCGCCGTCAGCTGCTCGATTGGATCGAGCGCAGACTCCGATTGGAATCGCTGCTGGAGTTCGGCATGCGCTCCCGTACCGGGCGCACGTTGGAGAAATCCGGTTGCGCCGCAATAGCATTCGACCAGAGTCTCCTGAAACGTGTGGCACAGGCCGTTGCGGAACGCTGCCATAACGAGATCGGACTGCACGAGAATTCCATCATGGAGGCCGACTGGCTCCGACTGATCATGGCGTTCCTCGACCAGTTGCGCATGAAAGGCGCGTTCTTCGACGTGACCTATGACCAGTTCCTGCAGAATGATGGCAACAAGTTCCTGCTCTCCAACGCGAACATCAAATGGATGCCCGGCATGTACGCGGATGGCATGCCCTACTTCCTGTCGGACAAGGAGCCAGTGCGCAAAGGCGTTTTCAATACCCTGAATTCGCCGTCATACCGTCGGATCGTCGACCGATACCTCACCGACGGTGCCCTTGAAGGTGATATTCATCATGAACTGTTGGGAATCGTGCTCGAAGAGTGCATAGCAGTAGGATTCATCACGCAGCAACGTTATCCAAGCATGAAGATGGAGCGCACCGTGTACGGGCTCAACGAGTCCGGCTGCACGGTCAGCGGCAAGGTAACGCAACTGATCTGCGGCACGTGTGGACGGAGCTATTCGTGCGCTACACAGAACCTTGACGCGTGGGACGGAGCGCGTTGCTGTATCCGCAAATGCCCCGGCAGACTGGTCTCCGGCACTCCCGAAGCCGAAGCCTTGGAATTGCGTTACTACGGTAAGCTATACCGCGGGGAGCCGTCCGAGCGCATCCACGCTGCCGAGCACACGGGACTGCTTAACGGCGATGACCGCGCCAAGGTCGAAGAGGAATTCAAACGCAAGAACCGCAAGCCCGGTGACGTGAACGTGCTTGCCTGTACGCCGACTTTGGAGATGGGCATCGATATTGGAGACCTCTCCACGGTGATTCTCTCGTCGATTCCGCCTACCCAGGCTCAGTACATCCAGCGTGCCGGCCGCGCAGGGCGACGCGACGGCAACTCCCTGGTGCTGGCGGTGGCCAATACCAAGGAACACGATACGTATTTCTACCAGCGGCCAGAGGACATGCTTGGAGACGAGGTGAACCCGCCGCACATCTTCCTTGATGCGACAGCGGTATTGGAACGCCAGCTTACCGCTTACGCATTGGATCGTTGGGTGCATGCCATGCTGGATGCCGGCAATAATCCGGCCGATGTAGTGCCCGATAAATTGAAGAACTGTTTGGATAATGTCAACGGCAACGGCTCCAGCAGATTCCCGGTGAACTTCCTGAATTGGGCAGGCCAACATTCCGGTGACTTGCTCGACGGATTCGGACGAATGTTCTCGTTCTCCGAGGAACTTCGTACGCAACTCGACGGATTCGTACGCGGTACGGAAGATGGCAGCACCATGGCCAGACGCGTCTACGACGTGTTCCAAAAGACCGGTGATACCGTCATGACGCTTAAATCGCAGAAGGACGACGCGAAGCGTCTGCTCGACGAGCTCAAAAAGAAGCCTTCCGACTCGTCATTCGAAGAACAGCAACGCGAATGCGAGGATGAGATCCGTAATCTTAATCGCATTGTCAAGAGCATTCTGAATACCAACACGTTCAACTATCTCTCAGACGAGGGTGTTCTGCCTAATTACGCATTTCCGGAGACCGGTGTGACTCTTCATACCATTCTCAAAGAGGACAAGGAACCGTCCGATGCGGCACACGGAATCGAGCCTGCCGCGCAGGACAAGACGAAACGCAGGGGGAAGGCCACGCGTGATTTCGTGCGCCCGGCGGCCACGGCCATCACGGAACTGGCCCCGGGAAACATGTTCTTCGCAGGCGGGCGCAAATACAAGATCAGCCGTGTGCTGTGTGCGAAAGGCGGCACCGACGACGAGTTGGCAATGTGGCGCCTATGCCCGAACTGTTCGCATGCGGAGCCTGCTTCCAGCACTGAGAACCTTGCCAGCTGCCCCTCCTGCGGGTCAATGCAATGGGCCGATAGCGGCCAGAAAAGACCGATGCTACGCATCGACACTGTCATATCCGATGAGACCTATAGCGAGAGTCTGGTCGAGGATACTTCCGACAGTAGGCCCAAGACCCAGTTCCTGAAGGACACAATGGTGGACATCGATCCGGCAGACATTCAATCAGGATGGCAGTTCAAAGGAACCACGAATTTCGGATTCGACTACACACCCCGGGGCATAATCCGGGAAATCAACTTCGGGCAGGTCTCCGACAAGGGAGCTTCGGTGGAAATCGCCGGCAGTAAAGAGATACGCAACGGTTTCAACGTGTGTCTGAAATGTGGTGCATTGCTCGGCGAACATGGATCGAGGCACGCCTACTTCTGCCCGGAACGCAAGAAGGCGCAGGAACAGCAGTTGGAGCAAACGGAGCAGAACAGCACATGTCTGTTCCTATACCGTGAGGTCAAATCGGAAGTGCTGCGTATGCTCGTGCCGGGACTTGCCGACATCCAAGGTGCCGATGGTGCCGCGGACTCGCTGACCGCCGCAGTGATGCTCGGCCTGCGTGAACGCTTCGGCAATGTGGACCATCTGCAGGCGACGCTCATGAACGAGCCGTTGCCGGACAATCCCGGACTGCGCAAAACCTATCTTGCGCTATACGACACAGTACCCGGAGGAACCGGCTATCTTAAGCAGCTGTCCGACCCAGACACGATGTTCGAGGTGCTTGCCAAGGCAAAAGAGACCATGGAGCATTGCGAATGTGCAAAGAATGGCGGTGACGGATGCTACAGATGTTTGTACGCATATAGACAAAGCCAGAATCTGAAGCTCATTTCCCGTAAGACCGCGTTGACGATACTTACGGGCATCCTTGACCCGGCCAACAAACGCAGCCGTGTGAAGACCATTTCAAAAATCGCTACGAATAAACTGTTCGACAGCGGACTCGAACAGCAGTTCATCGAAGCTCTCCGGTGCATGCGCGCCCATCCCTTCGCGGAATCCGACGATGCTAAGGGACGCCGTGCCATCGTCAAGGACGAATTCATCAATAGCAAACCTGGATATTCCGTCACCGTGAACGGAAGCGTATGGAGTGTCGAACCACAAGTCGCGCTGGGGCCGGCCGATGGAGTCGCGATTCCCTGCAAACCCGATTTCGTACTGACGGTCAGCAATATCGACGAATCCGGCGATGTGGTCGAGCATGATGGAAGGAAACCGATCGCCATCTTCACTGACGGGCTGCAATATCATGCAGGCATTGTCGCTCAGGATTCCCTGAAGAGAGAGGCGCTTCGTCAAGCAGGTTACCGTGTATGGTCCCTGGATTATGACGATGTGATCGGATATGTGCAGGGCAAGGATGTGGCGCAGCTCGCCGATCCGATGCTGGCCCCCAAGTCCATGCCGTCTTCGATGGCGTATAAGGGCATGATTGGCGATAGAACTGACGGATTCGACCCCGGCGAGGTTCCGGCAATGGCCATGCTGGAATATTATCTTGCGGAACCGGATGCCGAACGGATATTCGCCACCCAGGCGCTGGCAATGAGCTATGCTCTGAATCCGCGGAACAAGAACATCGAACCTCAGGTCGTGGATATGCTGCATCGGATCGAAGCGTTGCACGGCAAGAACGAATCGGCATTCATGATCTGCTCGTCTTGGAATCCTTCGAATTGTACAAGACTGAAATTCCAATCCGGCTTGTGCATCGGAGAGGATATGCGGACCACCGAACCCCACGTCGGCATGGTGTTCTCGGACATCCGACGCGATGCCGCGAAGACAAAGAACGATGATTACAATCCGTTGAATGCTTTAGATGAGAACGAGGCAGAGGTGTACGAAACGCAGTGGGCGGCCTTCTGGCATTTTGCGAACGTAATGCAATTCTCGGAGTACTTCCATGCCATCGGCGATGCCGCGCTGAGTGACACGACCATGTACGAGCCGCTTCGCAACGGTTTGCGGAATATTCCTGACGTGCAGGAAAGCAATGATTCCGCGTGGAACGATGTCCTGGCGGATCCGACCTACATGTATTGTGCGGATGAGACCAAGGAAGCCGTCAAACGGTTTATCGAGTCCGACATACCGGCACCGGATGTACTCGGATACGAACTGCTGGACGAGAATGAGGAAGTCATTGCGCAGGCGGAGCTCGCATGGGAGGATGGGAAGATCGTGTTTTTTCCGTCCTACGACTTGCAATCCGACCGAGAGAACGTCGACGAATTCGTCAAGCGCGGCTGGACTATCATTACAGAAAACAACGATGACCTTGACAAGGTGTTCGCTTCGCTGACGGAAGGTGAGGAACGCTGATGGCAGATATACGTACGATGAACAAACCCGTGGTCGCGCTTGGCCGTGATCTTATGGGCAGCTTGTTCGATTTGCCAAAGAAAGCGCAGAAACATGCCACGACGTTTCTGACCAAATTCCAGACGAATCCCCGATCATCAGGAATCAATCTGGAACGAATCGCCAATGCGGCGGACGAAAAACTGTATTCCGCGCGCATCGACCAACGGTATCGCGCCATCATCGCTTTCCAGAAAAGCAGCAATGTGTACGTCCTGCTGTACGTTGGCGACCACGATGACGCCTACAAATGGGCGGAAACAAAGAAACTCGACGTCAACCCGAACACGAGGGCCATCCAGCTGTACGATATGGTTTCTCAAGAGGAAATCGACACGGCAATGCGTGAAGATTCCCAGAGCGAAGTTGGGCGGGAGAGCGCCGACGCAAAGTTTACCCAGCCTGATTTTGCTGCGTCGGAACCTGTTTCCCATCCCGCAGAAGATTATGTTGGCATGAATCGGGGAGCGACTTCGGCCATTGCAGATAGCGTGCCAAGGAAGGTTCCGGAACTGCATACCGGCCCGCTTCCCGATACCTATTTGGCGTTGACGGACAACGACATGCGCCGATTCGGTGTGCCGGACATGTATGTGCCGGTCATGTGCACGAGAAAGACGTGGGAGGCGTTCGATCGATGGGGATCGAGACTCCCGGAAGATGCTTTCACATACCTTACTTTTGTGGCCGAAGGACTTCCCAAGTCCGAGGTCTTCGGACTGCTCGATGAGACTGAAGGCAAGAAGAGCGACAGGCTGGGGCTGGAGCAACAGATGCCTGCCTCGTCCGTCGAATCCGGTGAAGAGGCAGATCCAGAGGATTTCCGTGCCGCCCTATCAAGTTATGCGTCGCAGCGGTCTTTCGTGGTCGTGCAGGGAGAGGCGGACCTCAAGCGCATCTTGGATGCACCATTGGAGCAGTGGCGTGTGTTCCTGCATCCATCGCAGCGGCTTTATGTGGAACACGACTACCATGGTCCGTTCCGCTTGCTTGGCGGTGCCGGTACAGGAAAGACCGTAGTAGCCATGCACCGCGCAAAGCGTCTTGCTGCGAGACTGCTGAGAAGCGGCAGCCGTCAGAAAGTGCTGTTCACCACATATTCTCGCAACCTCGCCACCGACATTGCATCGAACCTGAAACTCATCTGCACAGCGGATGAATTCAATACCATCGACGTGGTCAATCTCGACAAGCTCGTAAAAGATCTACTGATGGGGCATGGCTATTCCGGCGAGATTTGGTATGACGGTAGCCGCGACCATGGCAACGATCTTGACGCTGCGTGGCGTAAAGCCATCACGTCCATCGGCGTGAACGATTCGAAACTCACGGTTTCTTTCTTCAAAAGCGAGCTCAGCCAGGTGATTGTGCCGCAGCAGGTACGGAATGCAGCCGATTACATGCGTGTGCTACGCAAGGGGCGCGGCACGAGATTGAACCGAGCGCAGAAGCTTGCCGTATGGCAGGTTGTGGAAACGTATCGGCGCATCATGCAGGCGAACGGCGCATATGATGTGGACACGGCCATGCAGAACGTCGTGTCGTTGCTTACGCAGGGCGATGCGCCGAGGAAATACGCGCATGTGGTGGTCGACGAAGGGCAGGATTTCTCCACGCCGGCATATCGAGTGATTCGTGCTTTGGTGGACGAGGGAGACAACGATATCTTCATCGTTGGCGACGCGCATCAGCGCATCTACGGTCATACCGCGGTGCTGTCGAAATGCGGCATCCGTATCCAGGGGCGTGCCCGCAAATTGCGGATCAACTATCGCACCACCGAACAGATTCGTAGTGCCGCCGACTCCATTTTCCGTAGTTCCGGTGCCGATGTCGCGGATTCGGTGTTTGCGGCTGTTCGTGGCATCGGAGATGCTTCGCCGGCCACGACGTTCGATGACCTGGACGGAGGGGAGAGCCCGACCGGCGATAGCAGATCGTTGATGAGCGGTCCTGTTCCCGAAACGCGGCGGTTTGCATCCCAGTCGGATGAGATGGATGCCGTTAGGGAATGGATTTATGGATTGTGCGGCACGGCGGAAAATATGGCCGGCGATGAGTTCGACGGTGAGCGTGTGGATCCGCGTAATGTGTGTGTGGTGGCAAGAAGTCGCTACTGCATCGACCAGTGGTATAAGACGCTTGATGACGGCTTGCCGTATGGCGTGTACCGGCTTGGTAGGGATGCAGAGAACAGGCAGAGGCAAGGAATCCGCGTCGCCACCATGCATCGAGTCAAAGGTCTGGAATTCGACTATGTGGTGGTAGTCGACGTGAACGATGGGGTATGCCCGCCGAAACCCGCATTGCAGGCCGCTGGCTCCGATTCAGTCGCATTGAATGAGATTTACAAGGAAGAACGAAGCCTCATCTATGTGGCTATGACGCGTGCCAAGAAAAGTGTGCTGCTGACTGGTGTCTCGGCACATGTTGGATGAAAAGCAAATAAGAGAGAATGATCATGGGTAAAAAAATTAGGTTCTATACATCTGAAAAAGAAGCGAAGAAAGCAGCAAAAGACTTGAAATATAAGGTTTTTTACCTGCAGGCAGATAATTGGAATGATTATGGATATAGAACTCTATTTGTTCTCAAAAAAGTAAACAGCGACGGAACGCTAAGCCAGATTGGTGCAGTGAAAATTGCTGAAATGAATCAGGAAAGCTTTGGGACAGAACTACCGGCAGAACCTTTTTCTGAACTTGCTGATAAATACTTTTCGCTGGGATTAGATGGGGCATATTATAAAAAGCTAAAAAAGTTCGGGCTCTTATCTGTGTTAACAGCATTGAACGATGTTGCATATATTGACGAGATTGAGGATTGTAAGAAAAAGTGTAAACAATTAGGAGGAGAAGAAGTCTTTAATGTTTCTCTATTGCGATATAAAGATTTAGCGACTGTTGAACGTGATTTTCGTGGAATCGTTAAAGATGATGTTGAACCTTATGAGATGATTAGCTTTTCCTATCTTTTTAATTCTGAGGGGAAAAGCATAGATAATGGATATTCGTCGAAAGAATTGAAATATGCTGTAAAATATAATGATTTTCCATCATCAAACATTCATGTTTTAATTGGGGCAAATGGTGTGGGTAAAACATGTCTTTTAAATAACTTTATCAAAAGTTATATTTTTGATATGGATAATACAAGTGGTACTAGCTATGATTTTTCTAGGAAAAATGATAGTCGAGTTATGTCCATAGGTGCAGATCGAAAAAGCGATGTTGGTGAATTAAGATTTAATAAAGATAATTTGTCGCCTGAAGAAGAGTTATCGTTTACCCATATTACTTATGTTCCAGTGGATCTCACTGTAGGTAACAATTTTTTTTGCTGTGTCCCGAAAGAAAGCGAAGAAAACATAGTTAATTGTGTTGATATTTTTAATCCAACCGGATCTTCTTTGCGAGAAAAGGAGGATGATGATAGTGATTTAAAACATAATAATTATTATATTAAGACCTATTCTGATTTATTGATTTTAAAAAAAGAGGAGGGAGAGCGCACAGAGAAGCTTATGATTTATTATAAGCAGCTATTAGATGTTCTTGATTTAGCAGGAGAAACTTTTATTCCTTGTTTAGATGATTATGTTCGTCATAATGATGGAAAAGGTTTTATTGAATGGATTAGCAGAGAAAACCTAAGAAGGTTAAGTTCTGGTCAATTGAAAGTTTTATATCTTTTCTACAGTATGACTAACATTGGAGAACGTGGTTTATATGTTATTGATGAGCCGGAGAATAGTTTGCATGCCCCTCTGCTAAGTGCGTTTATGTATGTGCTACGAGATGTGCTTGTTGAGGAGAATGCGTTAGCTATTATCGCAACCCATTCTCCTGTTGCTTTGCGTGAAGTTCCACAAAAATGTGTACATGTGCTTCGATCCAGAGAAGGGCTTCGCTATGTGACGCATCCCAGTATCGAAACATTTGGAGAAAATCTTGGCGTATTGCTTAATGAAGTATTCGGTGTGAATGCAGATAAAAGTGGCTACTTCAGTTTTTTGAAAGACACAGTTAAGAAAATTCCAAAAGAAAAGGTCGAGAAAAAATATAATGAACCTTTTTCGGAGAAGAATCTTTTAAGATATTGTATAGACGAATATGGAGGAAAGCTCGGCATGGAAGCGAGAGCATTATTTCCGTACATCGTAAATGAAGCATGGTTGGAAATTTGAAGTGAAAAAAATGAAGAACATTAGAGAAAACGTAGATGAAAAAGTTTTTCCGTATATTTCGACAAATCGACGCAATAATAGGGATTATCTGAAAAGTGCTTATCCCGCTTTTGCTGAACTTTTAGACACTTTTCAAAAAAACATTCCAAAAGAAATATTTGATGGTAATGCCCGACTTCTGAAGAAAAACTGGGAAAAATATAGAGTTTCTATTGTGGGTGTTGAGAATAAAATTAAAACAATCACTGATTTATATGATCAGACAAGGCGAAAGTATCTTGCTAAGTACTACCAAAATATTGCAATATGTCCGTATTGTGGTTTAAATGAGCCAGATACATTGGACCATTTCTTACCTAAGAAAAAACATCCATTATTGAGCATCACATTATATAATTTAATTCCGTGCTGCAACAATTGCAATCATAAAAAGAAAGAATATGATTCATCAGTTGAATCTATTTCTTTTTTTAATCCTTATTTAGATGAAGGAAATTCGAAGTGGCTTAAAATTGAAGCAATAAGTATAACTAATCAGAGTTTAGACATAAGCTATGCTTTCAATGAGGCTGCATTTGATAACGAGAAGCAGAGGAATGTGTTCAAAGTTACATGCAAAGAACTTGACCTTTTATCTCGATATGCTTGCCGTTCAATTGAATTTATTCTAAATCAAAAAAAGAATATACAAAAATTTTGCACGAAACAAACAGAGGTTGGAAATTATTTTGGAATAATGTTGAAGCAATTGCCTCAAGACGATTTTTGGAAAACGCAACTATGCAGATATATTGCTGAAAATGAAACAGCTCAGGAGACAATATTTAAGTATTGCAATATTGCTAATAGGTGGTTCTTTTGTAAGAGTAGTATGCCTGGTCCAGGGTATAAAGAATCTTTGGATAATTATTTAAATTTTGTTGGCAATAATGAGGAAAAATATATATATTT
>OLQC01001396.1_pt1 | contig 19336 bp, 19 predicted proteins | sample 1672471 | NCBI WGS metagenome assembly OLQC01 (sample SAMEA3136689, study PRJEB25190) | human gut metagenome | biome: human gut; feature: human-associated habitat; material: faeces | place: Austria | collected 2013
CGGTTCCGTCCGCGGTCACAATGCCATAGCATGGCTCGCGGCTGTCCCAGCGGGTAACGCGCAGGCGATAGCCGAACTGGTCTTCGTCCAAAATCTCCGGCTCGTCCACCTCGCTCAGCCAGAAGCTTCCGTCCCCGGCGCTGACGGTATAGCGGTAGCCGGTGCCGCTCCGGATGCAGTAGACCTCGCCCGCTGGCTCGTCCATATAGTCGATGCAGGCGTCAAACGGCTCGTCAGAAAGAAGCGTGCCGTCCTGCAGCCGGATCCAGACCTTTGTGTCTGGGATTTCTCCGATGTGCCGCGTCCCATCGGCATCCCGCACCAGACCCATGCGGGTGCCATCCGTCCGATAGAGCGTTTCATACGGCACCCAGTTCCAAGTCTTTACATTGTCATATTCTGCATCACTCTGGTCAATGCCCGGTGTTTCCACTGTTTGCGCCTGAGGCTCGGAGACTTCATGTCTTAAAAATCGAAAAGCACCGGTAAGAAAGTACAAGCATCTGTTCAAAGCTAACTTCTCGTTGCGGCTCAAAATTACTTTGCGATGTACCCTGAATGACACCAAGAGAAGCTAACGCATGAACCGACTCTTTGGCCCAGTTTGATATCTTCTCATCATCTTCAAATTGAATTGTGCCTTGCACTTGAGTTAATACACTTGTATTTCGTTCCTGCTCCACATACTTTATTGTTCGATAAAGCATAGCTGCATACTGCTCACGGGTCACCATATCTTTTTCATGAAATTCTCCGTCTTTTTGGCCGTTCACAATACCAGCTGTATATGCTTTATCCACTATGTTTTTGAAAAAGGAATTGGACATATCCGAGAAAACACCCGATGCAGCATTTTCAATCTCATGTCCTAGAAGAGTCTCTGCCAACAGCACCGCATACCATGCCGCCTGTCCACGGGAAGCAGCGCAACGCAAATCGTCATGCATCTCACCACCTGGAAAAAGGTCATTCGCCTCAGCAAGATAGGCCTCTTCTTTTGCCCAGTCGCTTAGAATTGGATATGCGTTTGCATTTACTGGAATTACACATATACTGCAGATTACAATACATGAGATTAACGCAAGTAACTTTTTCATTAGATTTCCTCCATGCAGAATTACGCAACATATCGGTCTGGTGCTTTTTCGCCTAGCAGCTCATCCCAAAAATACATCCATAGTGCGTAATAGTCAGCATCGTCCCCAAATCCCAGCACCTCACTACGAAAATCATCAAGCTTTTGATTTTCTCCTTCGTACGAAGAAATCAGTGCTGTGTTCATTTCAGCATTGGACGCATCATCATAATAATACGAAATTTTGTTGGAAGCCCAGCATCCGGCTGGGCTTCGCGCCATCGCTTTAATCACTTCATAGCTTTTGCACAGAATCTGCATATAATAGCTGCAAATTGAGCACGAGTAGCATATCCTTGTGGAGAAAGGGTCGTTGATGAGGTGCCATTGATAATACTATGGCCGTAAGCCCATTGCATAGGGGCGATTGCGAACTCAGAGATATCAGAAGCGTCGTCAAATGAAAACATATTCATAGTTTTCCCTGTGCTCATTTCATATCCGGCATATTTAGCATATCGCCACAAGATAACAGCTATTTGTTCTCGGGTAACTGGATCATTCGGGCCAAACTTTCCGTTGTTATAACCATTTATGATACCCTCATGTGTTGCCCAGTGAACTGCGTCAGAATACCAGCTATTACTCACATCAGGAAATGGTAGAACCTCCGAACTATCTGGAAGATTTTTCTCCCCATCTAGCCTATATAGAATAGTAATTATTTGCCCCCTGCCAATAGTAGTATCTGGACTAAACGTATCATTCGAGGTTCCTTTTATAAGTCCGCCGAAAAAACTATGCAGAACATCATCATAAAACCAATCACTTTCAGCAATATCGGCAAACGGATTTGCTTGATTCTGCAAGTATTCAACATCTGTTGAATAAAATTGAAGTAACGCATTCCTTAAGTTATTATCCGTTTCCTCCATATAGTTGCCGTAAAAATAGCGATTCAAAAAAGACAAATCCGAGAGCGTTATTCCTTTCTTTGCAGCAAAATCCATTGCCTCGGTACTTAAACCTTTCTTGAAGTTCTGCAAAGCGTTACTTTGCTGCCACGCGGTGTACTCCGCAACAGTCATCGTATTTGAATCAATTCCACTCAATTCTGGATTGTTTTCTGTTACAGCAGCCATACCAGCTGAAGCTAATGATTGAGTTCCATTGATAACAGCATATTCCCCGTATGTAAGTTTTTCTGGATTCTTGATTCCGAGACGTTTCATTTCGGACATTAGCGTATTAGGGTATTCAGTTAACGGCGTTTCAACAAAAACTCGGCTCATGTCCAAATGAGGCTCACCAATACCCATAGAAGTTGGCAATAAAATTGCATCGAGAAGTTTTTTAGAGAATGAACCATCGCAGTTTTCATACAATGCGGTCATAATTTCCTGTACAAAGAAAAGTGCTCCATTGAATATTGATGGAACTTTTACGTTTCCTGCGCAGAGAAATTGATCATAAAAGTCTTTCGGTACATACCATTTTCCGCCTTGTCGGATCGGCTTGCTTTTCATTGCTCCAATAATATATGTGTCTCTATAGATATATGGAGTATTGATTGACAAATAAATTTGTAGACCATCCTCAACAAAGGTCACAGCATCAGTATCCGTTTTAATTAAAATATCGGAGTTTTTCTCCAAATCATCCACACAGAAATATCCGCTATCAGATGCTTTCTGAGAAAAGCCATCTGTCACATCCGCTGCAATCGCCGTTGCAATAAAGCTTGGCAATAAAATACAAATCGCCAATACAATCGCGAAGCTCTTCCTTACTATAGTATTCATTTTACCCAAGCTCCCCAATATAATCTTGCAATCTATACTTTTTCTGTCGCTTACATCGATGACGTAAAACAACACGCGGAAATTATTGAACCATAGTACTGCGGATGCAAATGTACCTAGCAGCACAAGCGTAGGTCTGGCAGTCAGTTCATCTGGTAGTTCGTCTGTCCATCCCAGTGTGTAGTAAAGCGTGATGGCAAGAAGAATATGCACGAGAATTGCGGTTAAAAATGTGCGGATGATTTTATTTTTCATATATTTCCAGCATCAAAATGTTTAATTGTAGAACTTTTCCGCGATTTTGGTTACAACGCCGTCCTGTATGGTCAGCGTATAAGGTTGGATGAGCAGTCTTTCGTTGGCCTGAACAGCCGAAACAAATTCCTGCCATGTTTCAAACGTATACAGCCGGTCTTCTCCCGCACCGTATTCCTGAGAGATGTCGTAAATCGTGACGGGTGTGCCTGGGTCTACATCGTAGGTGTAAATTTCGCCGGAGTCTTTTCGATAATATCCGTATTGATATTCCTCCGGTGGGATGTTCAGGTCTTTAAGTGTTTGCAGATCTTCCTCAAGATATGAGTTTAGAAGGACAATGTGTTCGACCGTAATAGAATTATCGCGTACCTGTTGGATAATCACGGTCTGGAGGATAGGTTCTTCCGTCTCAGCCTTTGTACTGCTCTCAGAGCCGTGACCGGTATGCTCTGTAATTTGCGTGTCCTCATGCGCTTTGGAAACCGACGAATCTGTGCTTTCACGCGTGGCAGAACACCCGACGCCCATAAGGCTCATCAAAAAGCACAGGAACGCAAGACACACAAGTGATTTCTTTTTCAAAATACGTACCTCCTTAACGGGTTAATTATACATGCTGTATACTTAATTAGAACGACCATACGCTTTTTCATATTACTAAACACCTCCTTCCTTCGCCCTATCTATTAGAACGCAGAAAGGAGGTGTTTTTGGACATGATCTTCAAGAAATTTTTTAATTTGGAGATTGTAACAACTCTATGCTTTCGGCAATGTGCAACATGACGGATTTTTCAAGAGTTGAATCGACTGAGAACATGAGCCCATTCTGCTCATCGATCCATACCAGATTGCTGATACCGGAATTCCCATCAGCTGGGACAAACAACGCAGTAAATTGATTTACATGGACTTCCTCGTAGCCAGAATGATCTCCTATCAACGATAGAACCGTACCACTGTGATATACGTCAACTTCAATGACAATGAAGTCTGAACCGGAAACGTAATACCAACTGGATCGCAGATCATCCTTGTGGCGCTCCTGTTCATCAAAGCCGTCTGGCAGCCATGTCGGAGCATAGTCCGGCAACGTCTGCTGCGGCATGGGATTCAGGAAACGGTAGACGATGCTGTCCTGTGAAATGCTTCTGAACCATGCGATTGTTGCGGCACGGGCCTCGGCATCAATCGTAAGCCAGCCGATTCCGGTAAGGAGCAGTGCCAGAAACACAGCGGCAACGCGCTGCATTGTCCGATGAAAAACGGGGTGGCGTTCACGGCGGCACAGACGGCTCATTTTGCGTGTAAAGGACTTGCTGGGGCTGTAAGGCGGCTGTTGCTTGCTGCCCTGTACCAACGTCTCTGCTAGTGCAAGACTGGCTTCTTTCGCAGCGACCTGCAGCGCAGCATCTGTGATCATAGGCTTTCGTCTCCCTCCTGATAAATTTCCTTCAGTTTTGCTTTTGCCCGTTGAAGGAGCTTACTTGTGTTTGCAAGAGAAAGGTGCATGATCCCGGCGATTTCTTTTGTGCTGTATCCATGATAGAACTTCAGGAGAATGCACTGACGATAGGCAGCCGGCAGTTCCAGAATTGCCTTTGCCAGCGCGTTGTCTCCGCTATACTCTACAGAAACGCCGTTGATTGATTCATCCAGCGGCACAGATGGGTGCCGCCGCTCTGCCCGGAGCATATCGATTGCTTTTCTCTCAACTATTGTAACGATGTAGGCGCGCGTTTTTGGACAGTCCGGGTCAGAAATTTTTGAAATATTTTCTGCAATGCTCAAAAAGGCGTGATGAACCGCATCTTCGGCGTCCTGTGGGCGTTTGAGAATCTGAAAAGCAGTATAGAACATCAACTGCTTGTACTGCTCATAAAGCCGCTCAAATTTTGAGCGATCTTCTGCGATGTCAATAAGCTGCATGTATACAATCATGTTTCGACAATCCTCCCCATGATAAACCTATTATATCAATAAGATTCCGACAACGGGGAGAGTAGATTATGGGATGACTGCCCTTATAAAATGGTGAAAATCAGACAATTTCAGGATTTGGCGCGCCATCTTTCAAACGCGAAATCTCGGCGGTGTCCGGGCAGATCATGGTGACGGGGATGCTGCGATTTTGCGCACTGAGGATCGCTGCCCTAACGCTGCCGGTCAGGTGCGATTGTATATCACAAACCGCCAGTAGAAGATCTGCGTGTTCTATAAGTTGCGTTGGAAGCTGCCGACAGAGCTGAAAATCTCCCATACCATCGCAGATGCAGATGGCATGGGAGACTAATCACGCCAATAGCACTGGCACACTTCCATTTTGGAAGTGTGTCAACGGGAATGTTTTGGTTTGCCTGCTTCACTTTTAGGCTTTTCTTCTCAGCATGGCTTTTGTTTTCAGAAGCGCCGCGCGGAAGGTTTTCTGTGCTTCGCGTTCAGTGGGAAAGACCGGGAGCAGGAAGTCCAGTGCCGCTTGAATCCGACCCAAATCGTCCTGCGTCAAATGACCATCCATCAAGTGCTGGTACACCTGTCGGTATGCCAGACGCACGGAGTCAGAAACACTTGCTCTTGAGAAATATTCTGTGATCAGGCCGCCAATAAGCGCGGATTCCTCAATAGAATACTGCATACCTGCCGCCCTCCTTTCGCGCACCTGCATATCATAGCATATTGTAGACGGACAGGCAAGTTAAGACATTCGTTCTCCTGAAATATCCGCAAGTTTATATCCATCTGCCGCTGCGCTACAATAAAGCTGTATTCCAGGTCAGAGCAGATCAAGGGCGGAGCTATTTCAGGGCGGAGGTGAAGACTTGGGGACAGGTATGCCCCCGGTTCCGCGTGCAGGACATGGAAGGAAATAATGGACTCATAAGACCGTAATTGCCGTTTGGCAGTTGCGGCCTTTTTGCGTCCGGACACAAAAATGAAGGGAGACACAGCATGACAGACACAGAAAACGTATTTGACGGCTTTGCCTTACTGGGCGATGATGAGGAGTTTGACGTAGATAAGATCTTCGGCAGCGGTTCGGATGAACCCGCGCCGCCTCCTCCCGCGCCAACGTTGGCAGAAGAAGTCAAGTCTCAGCCTGGGCCGGAACAGGTTCAGACGGAGACGGCAGAATCACAGCCAGAGCCGGAACAGACGCTCCCTGCAAAGACGCAGGAAGCACCGGCAGAAGAAAAACAGCCTCTGGAACTCTTTTCGGCGTTTACAAGCGCGGAAAGTGACCCTGTCCCAGAGGCCGCCGCGGTCAAAAGCATTGCGCCAAGGCCCCAAACACAACTGTCGCTCTTTGACAAGCCGCCCGTTTTTCAGTACGGCGGCGCCAGAGAGCAGATCACGGATGCCAGCATGACCTTCGAGGCCCTGCGTATCCAGAAAGCGGATGATTTCCCCGAATTGGAGGATGCGTCAGCTGTCACATGGCAGGTGCGGTACGGAGATATTACGAAAACCGTCGCCGCGCCCAAGACAGACACCATCGCGGCCATGAAAGCGGAAATTGAGAAGTCAAAGGCGTTCCTGGACAGCCTGAAAAAAGGTAAGATCAAGGACCCAGAGTGCGTCGTGAAGCCGCAGATCCGGATGCAGAAGAAGGGCATCGCGGACTACAAGGGTGTATTCCCGACGCTGGAGGCCGCACGCGCGTCCAACAAGGTCATCTGCCTCATCCCCTCGCGAGACGGGCAGACGTATGAGATGCGCCGGAGCGAGCTCGGCGAGTTCATCGCGCCCAAGCACAAGATCACGGAGTTTTCAGAGGTAAGAGCCGGCTTTCGCCCGGCTCTTCCTCGCATTCCGCAGGAGCTGCTGCGCGCCATCATCGGCTTTTTCAGAAGCCAGATGGAATCGGGCGCGGAGTTTGAAGCGCTTGTCCGTATCTACTGGGATCGGAAGGAGCAGAAATTTATCCCGTTTGTGCCGAAGCAGCGCGTTACCAAGGATCGTGTCACGGTTCGGCTGACAGATGAAGACCTTCCGGACGATACGCGGTATCTGTACTACGCGGATATCCACTCGCACAACAGCATGAAGGCGGTCTTTTCTGCCATCGATGACATGGATGAACGCGGCACGCGGCTGTATCTCGTGATCGGCCGTCTGGATCGATTCTTTCCGGAGATCTCCGCACGCATTTCCTGTGGCGGCAGCTTCGTCCCCATCGAATCAGGTCTGGTGCTCGAAGGGCTGGATGGCAGCTTTCCCGCGGAATGGAGCGGCAAGGTCGTCCATCAGCTTCCCGAGCTCCCGGAAGCGCCGTCCGCACATTTCGCGGGTGTGCGCTCGTTTCTGGGCGGATTGCTTGGAGGTGCGGGATGAAGTTTGCAGAGAACCGGCCCGTGAAGATCGTCATGCTGGGGGCCGGCGGCACCGGCGGGCATATCGCGCCGCATTTGTACCGGCTTCTGTACGCGCTGGAACGACCCGTTCGCTTTATCCTCTGTGACGGCGATATCGTGGAGGAAAAGAATCTCGTTCGCCAGAATTTCACGCCGGCTGACCTCGGAGAAAACAAGGCAAAGGTGCTGGCCGAGCGGTATTCGTCCGTGTTCGGGATGGAAACAGAGTATGTGCCGGAATTCATCGAGTCCGGCGAGCGGCTTCTTTCCATGCTGCGGGCACAGACATTTTCAATCGGGCCATACTGGCATTCACCAACCGTCAAGGAACTGGTGATCCTCATCGGCGCAGTGGACAACAATAAAAGCCGAAAGCTCTGCCACGAAGTCTTTTACAAGCTGGATGATCTTATCTACATCGACAGCGGCAACGGCATGCACACCGGGCAGATCGTCTGCGGCATCCGCAGCGGCGGGCGCACGTTCTACCGCCCCGTCGGCGCGGCATTTCCGGAGGTTTTGCAGGACACAGACAAATTCCCGACGGAGCTGAGCTGCGCCGAGGCGTCTGTTTCCGCGCCGCAGAGCATCGCCGCCAACATTACGGCGGCCACCGCCGTCGTGGACATGATCTACAACATCCTGACCGTCGGAGAAACGCGTGTGCGGCAGATCACGTTTGCAACGGGTTCTGTCAATATGCGCGCAACCTTACAGAAAACAAGGAGGAAAGCAGCATGAGAAGTTCCGTAGACGCAGCAGCCTTTTATAAAGCGATGACAGCATTGATGGACATTCCGGCAAAAAGTCCGGTCAAAGTCCTGCAGGAGATCAAGGTGGAATTTACAGCGGATCACTGTACGCTCTCCGCAACGGACTTTGGTACATGGCTGTCCGTGACAATCCCCGCGAGCGGCGACGACTTTGCGTTCGTGTTTTGGAACAGTGCCGGTGTCCAGAAGGTGTGCCGTTATTTTACGGGCCAACTGGAACTGGAGCTGTCCGGCCAAAGGAAATCACAGATCATAACCATGCGCTGCGGAGACAAGGGCGGCAAGTTCCCGGTTTATGAAGCTGAGGAATGCCCCACATGGCCGGAGTTTGAAGCCAAGCAAAGCTATACGGCAAACGCGGCAAACATTCTCAAATGCGTCAAGCAGGTAAAGTATGCCGTAGATCTGCGCAGCACCAGACCGGAATATCAGGGTGTTCTGTTTCAGAGCAAGCATATCTGGGCGGTGGAAGGACATCGCGCTGCCTGCTGTGATGATGGTGGACTGAGTGTTGAAAAGCCGTTTACAGTCGCTGTTCCGGCGCTGGAGCATCTCAAAGTGTTTGGGAATACGGATATTCAGATCGACGTAAACGAGAGATGTGTCACATTCCGAAATGAATGGATCCGATTGACGGCGCACTGCGTTCCGAATGCCACACCTCTTATTTATGAGAACATCGTTCCGCAGAAGTGGAATGAGAAATTCTGCTTCCATCGGAAAGACTTCGTGCAGGCCCTGAAATATCTGCTGGCCTGCGCCGGAAAGGCAGACAAGCCTTATGTCCGGTTTGAGAATGGCTTGCTGACCTTACGTGCGAAGGACTGCCTCTACAAAGCGGCGGTTTCCATCAGCACAGAAAGCAGCATCATCTTTGGCTTTGACGCAAGATTCATGCTGGATGCGCTCACGCAGTTTGAAAAGCAGGAACTGGTGACAATGCGGCTGACCAGCCCGCTGGGCGCAATTTCGCTTGTGGCGGGCAACAGCTCCGCCATCGTCCTCCCGGTACGACTCAAGGAAGAACAGAAGGCAGCGTAAAAAGAAAGGATTTTTGAGCATGAAAACAGTCTATATTCCCGCCGGTGCGACTTACAACTATGAAACGCTCGCCACGGACAACGTGATCGTCCACGGGCATCTGCACGTCACGAACGGCCTGAAAGCGAAGCATATTTCCGGCCGAGGTTTTATTACCGCCGGTGAAGTTTCCGCAGACATCGTGGACGTGACCGAACTGGAATGCGGCACAGTCATCTGCCGGAGACTGCTGGCGCAGCGCGTCAGCGTCAATGAGGCCATGATCTCGGAAAGCGCCGCCGTTTCCCGCTTTTTCTCCGCCAACTATGTCAAGGCTCCCAGCCTGACCGTGGCGGTCAGTGAGATTGGCGAAGTGGACGCAGATGAGATCGTGCATCTGACGCCGAAGCCGCGCGGCATGATCCTGACGCTGCTTCTTTCCATGCTGCGCACCTTCTGGCTGCGCCTGACGGCGAGCCGGACACAGGGCAGGTTTGAGAAGCCGCGCACGGAAGCGGAAGAACCCTCTGACACGCCGGAAGATGCTGAAACAAAGGCAAACATCGCAAAAATTGTGCAGGAGGTGCTTGCACAGCAGGCGGCGGAAAAGGCCGCCTGCGAGAACGATGCAAATGATGCGGACGACTTTGAGCTTCAGCGCATGATCGGCACGTTCAAGCTGCTGCGAAGCAAAGGCTACACGCTGCGCATTCTCCCCGGCACGCCGGAGGAAAACGCGCCGGTCTTTGACTTTGCGGCTGAGAGCATCCAGCCTGCGGCGTGAGGAACGGCAACATGGAACAGGAATTGCAGAAGGAACCCAAACGTTCCTTTTATGCCTTGGAACAGCTTCGGCAGACAGCAGAAGCCATTCTGCGCGGCAGCCAGCGCCTGCTTAAATGCCGCGCCGGTGTGGAGAAATACCGCACGGCGCAGCCGCAGCGCGCGTATGCGTACTATCTGGAATTGCAGAAAACGCGGGACGCGCTTCTTGCGGTGCTCGGCGATGCACAGCGGTATCTTCTGGAATTGGAGGAGTCCGCGCTTGCCCTAAAAGCCGGGCAGCTTCAAGCAGGGTTACGCCGCTTTGATCTCATGTCCAGAGCGTACAAGCCTGTGTATGAAGTCCTGACCGGCTTTGCAAAATCCCTTCCGCAAACGGATACCGTCAACGCGGCGGTCATTGGGCGGCTGATGAACCATGTCCGCATGGGCTATTACCCAACAGACCCGGGAAATATCACGCACATCCTGCGCGGGATCGCGTTTCCGGAGGGCGTGACGACGAACCTTCTTGACCCGTGCTGCGGCTGCGGCAAGGCGCTTCGGCAGCTTGCCGACGGCAACAACTGCTACACCTACGGCATGGAGCTGGACGAACACCGCGCGGGGGAAGCGCAGACAAGACTTCACCGCGTCGGCTTCGGCAGCTTCTTTCACAGCCAGATCAGCCGCGAGGCGTTTCATGTGCTGTTTCTGAATCCGCCGTATCTGTCCGTGATGACCGAGGGCGGCAGCCGGGCGCGCAGCGAAAAGCAGTTTCTGGTGCAGAGCATCCGGACGCTCATGCTGGGCGGCCTGCTCGTCTACATCGTGCCGTACTATCGGCTGACACCGGATATCTGTAAAATCCTCGCAGAGAACTTTTCCGACCTTTCCGTCTGGAAATTTACAAGCGGCGAGTTTGCCAGATTCCATCAGGCGGTCGTGCTGGGGCTTCGCAGAAAACCCACGGAGGACGACAAAGCAGCCGACCGGCTGGGCGCACAGACATTGACCCCGGAGAAAATTCCGTGTGTCACGGAGCTGGAGGAAAACCGATATGTACTGCCCGCCGTTACAAAGACTGTCGAGGTATTTCGCGGCGAACGATTCAATGAGAAGGAACTGGAACGGCAGCTGACGCGCTCCGGCAGCTTTACACGGCTGCTGCATGCAAAAAGCGCGCTGGACAGCACGGAAAAGCATCCGCTTCTGCCCCTTTCCATTGGGCAGATCGGTCTCATCGGCGGCTCCGGGATGATAAACGGACTCATCGAGTGTGATACCCCGCACATCATCAAGGGGCGTATCGCGAAGGTAAAAAACGTGGAACACGAGGAACAGTTTGATCAGCGCGGAAACCATACCGGCACGCAGGTGCATGAGGTCATCAGCAACAAGATGATCTTCAATGTCCTGACACCGAACGGATTTCTGGCGTTGAGCTAGGAGGAATTATGTTAACTACAAATCTTGCAATCGTTGCACCCGTCACAGAAGCAGATGACCGGGCGGCACGTGAAACCGTCTGGCAGCAGGTCACGGAGCGGATCGTCCCGCAGATGGGAAAGCTCTGCACCCGGTTCGAGCCGTCCGCGGGTGCATGGGGGCAGAAAATATCCAGCCCATACAGCGTCATCCTGGGCAGAAACGAACCGGCGCTGTTCCTGTACTTCTACGCATCCGCGAAGCATCAGTTGGATGAGCGCGCAAAGGCACATCTGGACGGCTTCATGGAGCATCTGGAGATCGGGAACGAGCAGACCGTCGGAGATACCAAGATGTGTACGGCCTATCTCAAGGGAGATACCGCCGAAGCGCGCTCCCACATGGAGTGGCACATCGCCAACATGTTTGGAGAGCTGATGCCGGACTGCGGGATCTATTTCCTGCGCGAAGGCCGGTCGTATCTGAAGGAGGCAGAGCATCAGAAGATCCTCTGTAATATGAAGGACTATGCCATCTGTGTGGTGAAGCTGGTATGGGAGGACACGCATGATTCAAACTGACCTGTCTATCCTGACGGCGCTCCTTTGCGGGGCAAAAGAACGCAAATCTCCGCCGCATCTGTCCGGTCAGGAGAAATGCCTGAACCCGTACCTTGTGTACCGGGTTGCCCTTCCGATTCTGGCTGACCAGGACATATTTCTGGAAGATATCTGCTATGAAGAATTTGAACAGGACGATCTACAGCCTGTCGCGAGATTCTTTCTGAGCAACTGGCCAAGCAGCTATTACACCTGTGTCCTTGCAGACGGAGCCGTCTCGCTTCCTGCTCAGGCGAAAAAAATGAAGCAGTTTTGCTAACAGGAGGGTCTATGGATATTGAGCTTATCTTTGGCGCGATCCAAATCGCAAAATCCTTTTATGACCATGGGCGGTTCGATGTTTTCAGAGAAACCTTTCCCCGGCACATTCTGAGGGAAGATTCCTTCTACGAGTTCTTCGACGCAGCTATGGACATGATCTCTGAGTTTCACCACACAACCTGCAAGCAGGAATATGGGTATGATTTGGCCGTATATTATCATTATTTTTCATCAGAAAATATGACCGCCTATGTCCGCCTTTGCAGACAGTATGAGTCGCTGTTTGACGTGGAACCCAAAGAAAACCCATTTTGGCGCGATGCCAGTACACACATCGAAAGTGCGTTATGTCTGAACACCTATTCCTACACCTATGGTTGGGGATGGAAAGAGAATACCCGGAAGAAGTATTCCAGCGGCATTATTCTCGCATATGACGACAATTTTGATGATGATGTTGGACTGATCGACGGGCTGCTCGATATTTTCACGTTTTTCGATCAGAAACTGGACACACTGAAAAAAGCGGTTGAGGCAGCTCATGCCAATGCACTTTGTACGGAACGGAGGGCTGCATGATGGACAGAACACAGAAACTGGTCATTGAGATTGATCCTCTGCGGGCAACCATGGTGTTGAAGCAGGAGATTCTTGGCGTGATCAGCAGAAAGGAAATATGCCCGGAAGATCTGTTCCAGGCAATCATTCACGCGACAGACCAGGCTTCATTTGTTTCGAGCGGTTTGCTTCCGAAGGGGTGTTTCTCCGTCGAGATCTGTGAGAGCGGCGCAAAACGGTACTGCCTGCTCTGCCAGCATCGCTATGCGGATATCACATACCATAATACCCTTTACGAAAGATTTCCGCTGCCGAAGCTCGTCTTTGGCTTTCAGATCTCGGAACAGGGCAAGGTCAGTAATTGCCGTCTGGGTGTCGTTGCAGATGAAGAACTGAAAAGCAGCACAGAAATGTTCTGTTATCCGTTCTCCAATGTGGCACAGAGCGATTTCCATCTCTGCACCGGAAACAACGTGCTGCCAGCCTACAAATCACCCAGCGGCATCTCCAATCTGCCGGGATATCTTCTGAGCCTGCCAAACAACGACGATTATTTCGATGTCAGGGATAATCGGCTGCGCATGGAATATCGTGACCTGCTGGAGCACCTGAAAGACAAAGACCCGTCGTACTATTATTCCGACGTGCTGATCCCCAACGGAAAGACCTTGAAAGACTTTATAGGAGGGTAATGTATGGCAAAAGACGCAAAAACCATCCGGGAAGAACTGGCCCGGCCATTTGCGGCGGAGGATCTGGAATGGCGCATTCAGGTGACGTCGGGAGACAAGACCAGCGGCCTTGCCATTCCATATGTCACGAACCGCGCCATTCAGGATCGGCTGGATGAGGTCGTAGGGCCGGAGAACTGGTACAACGACTACAGGCCGTGGCACGGCAACGGAAAGAAGGACGCCCAGATCTGCGGCATTTCCATCTGTTTTGAGGGCAAAGGCTTCATTACAAAATGGGACGGCGCGGAGGATTCCGACATCGAACCAATCAAGGGTGGATTGTCGGACTCGATGAAACGCGCCGCCGTGCAGTGGGGCATTGGACGTGTCCTCTACAAAATGGACAATGCGCCATGGGTCAAGATTGAGCGGAAGGGCAACTCTTATGTGATCTGCGCCGCTGAGCGGCCGAAGCTGAACGCCGCGTACATGGAACTGCTGGATAAGCTGCATCTGACCCCCGCCCCTCCGGGCGCGGCACAGGCGCAGCTCAGCTACAAGCGCGACGGACAGGCCGGACAGCAGGCACAGAATACCGCCCCGACGGCCACGCCGCAAAAGCAGCAGCAAATGCCGACGCAACAGCAAGCACAGCAGTCTCAGCCGCTTCCGTTTATGACGCGGCAGGTCTGCCAGTACGTTGTGGTATCGATGAGCAACCAGCAGGATATGTCCGGCCAGCCGTTGGTCTGTGCCGTGCTGCAAAACGCAGAGGGCAAGCAGGCCAAGGTCTACGCGCAGGGCAATCATCCCATGCTCATGCCCGGCGCGCAGCTCTATGACGCTCAGATCACGATGCGGAAACAGGGAAACGTCGCATTTTATACGCTGGACGGCTATCAGGTCGTGCAGCAGGCAGCGTAATAGGAGGTGTCAGTAAGCAAAATGGAAAAGATCAAAGGCTTTCAGATCAGCAGCATGATCGTCTCCGGCTTCAAATGCTATGAAGCGCCTATGGAGATCACGTTCGGCAATCCTACCATTGTGACCGGCGGCAACGGCCGCGGCAAATCCAGTCTGGCGGACGCCATCGCGTTCGCCGTCACAGGACTTCCCTTTTTCGGGGAGCGCGGCATTGACCGGCTGCACAATGAGACGAACCCGGACCTGCAGATCACGATGCGATTTACGGATGAATCCGGAAAGGCGCACGAACTGACCCGCAGCCGGCAGAAGGATCGTATGAGCATCACCTACGACGGCTACGCCATCCGGCAGACGGATCTCAATGAGATGTTCGGCGAACGGGATGTGTTTCTCTCCATTTTTAATCCCCTGTACTTTATCGAAGAATTGGGTGAGGATGGAAAGAAGCTGTTGGAGCGGTATCTGCCGCCTGTTCAGCAGGCTGACGTGTTACCCTTGCTCAATGAGCAGACGCAGCAGCGGCTCTCCGGGCTTAAATTGTTGTCTCCTGAAACGTTTCTCAAGAACCGGCGTGAAGAAATCCGAACACTGGAACAGGATGCAGTCTATCTGAGCGGCAAACTCGATCTGGCGCAGAAGCAGCGGCAAAGCAGCAAAGAACTGTCCGCTGAACTGAACGCGCAGATACAGGACTTGCAGCGGGAGATCGCGTCGCTGGAGGCGCGGCGGTTTGAAAACGTCAATTTAGAGGATTTGCAGGAGCAGCTTGTGCAGGCCAGTGAACAGTATGAGGAGCTTTCCGGTGAAGCGCCGGAGGTTTTGGATACGGCGGAGCTGGACGCAAAGCTGCAGGAATTTCACGCAAAGCTGGGCGCTCGGTCGTCCGAGGTCTACCAGCCAAAATACACAGGCCCGCTGGCAGAGGATACGGCAAAGGTGCAGGCGCTTGGGAAGAAGTATCAGCAAAACGCCGCACTTTTGAAGCGGTTTCAGCCGGGTACAAGCTGCCCGGTCTGCCGCCGTGCCCTCTCGCAGCAGGAATATCCGGCGTTCCGTCAGGCTTTACAGGCGGAAACGGAGAAAATCGCCGCCGACGGCACACAGATGAGAAGCCAGATCGCGGAGCTTCAGGAGATGGAGCAGAAAAGTCAAAGTACGTTCGAGCAGTTCAAAGCCGAAGATATTGAAAGATACCAGTCTGAGATCGGCGCGCTGAATCAGAAACGGAAGCAGCTTCAGGAAAACGCTGCGCAGCAGAATATGAAGCGTCAGCAGGCCTTGGAGCAGCTCCGCGCACGCATCCAGAACCTGACGGCCAGCATCGAATGCGGCACGCTGAGCCCCGCGGACAGTGAGCGTCTTGCGGAGCGCAAAGCGTTGCTGGAGGACTGCCGGGTGCAGCTTGCCGCCGCGCAGCAGGTTCTGAGCGCCGCGCCGGAAGACTTTGACGAACGGATTCACAAAATTGAGCAGGAGATCACGGAAAAGAAAATCATTATGAAAGATGTGATCCTCTACATGAGCAAGCGCGCGGAGATGACATTCTCCAAACTCGCTCTGAACCGCGTGAAGATCTCGCTCTACGATGTGGTCAAGACGACCGGAGAATTAAAGGACGTGTTCCGCTTTACCTACAACGGCCGCCGCTACGACCGGCTCTCGCTCTCTGAGAAGATCCGGGCTGGCGCGGAAGTGTCGGAGCTTGTGAAGCGGCTCACAGGCCGTAATTACCCTGTGTTCTTCGACAACATGGAATCCGTGGACGATCTCAGCAATGTCCGACCGACCGGCCAGCTGATTTTGGCGAAATGCGTCCGCAACGCGGCGCTTTCCGTCAAAGCAGGAACTCCCTCCATGCCCAAAGCGGCGTAATGTCGCCTTCGCAGAAAGGGGGCGTGCCGGCTGACGTATCAGAAACTGCCGATTTTAGATGCTGCCAGACGGTGCGGGCTTGCCCTCAATGACCGAACGCTTCACAGTGAGGAGGTTGAGGCAGGCTGCCCCTTCTGCGGTGACCACGGAACCGGCAAATATCATCTGAGTCTGAACACGAGAACCGATCAGTACCGCTGCAACCTCTGCGGCGCGAGCGGCAACAGCGTGACGCTGTATGCGCGGCTGAATGGTCTGACAAACAAAGAAGCCTATCTGGAGCTGGCTGCAAAGAGCAACGTGTATAAGCTGCCCTTGCAGCCCAGCTCCCCAAACACAACGAGCCGGGAGCCGTATTCGCTAAAGCAGCGCCATGCGGCCTATTCGGAAATGCTGTCACTTCTGACGCTCTCCGACCGGCACAGAGAAAACCTCCATGAGCGTGGACTTCCTGACGAAGTTATTGAGCGGAACGGCTATAAGTCCATGCCGGAAACGGAAGCCGAACGACGCTTACTGGCGTCGTTTCTCCGATGCGATCATGAACTACACGGACTGCCCGGTTTTTACACGAAAGACGGGACATGGACGCTGGCAGGCGCGAATGGATTTCTCATTCCGGTGCGGAACAAGGACGGCCTCATTCAGGGCATGAAGCTCCGGCTGGACAATGACGCGACGCGAAAATACCGCTGGCTGTCCAGCCGGCCGAGCCGCATGGAAAACGGGACCCGCAGCTATTCGTGGATACACGTCACCGGCGACACCACGCAGAAGCGCGCCTATCTCACCGAGGGGCCGCTCAAGGGCGATATTGCAAGCTACTTTGCCAATAACGCGCTATTTGTGTGTCTTGGCGGCGTGAATGCCAACAAGGGACTGCGGGAAACGCTTCTTTCGCTCGGCGTCACGGAGGTCATGGAGGCGATGGACATGGATCAGTTTACGAATCCGCAGGTCCGGCAGGCGGTTCTCACCCTGCGCCGCGAGGCGCAGGCAATCCCGGGTATCCGATACTATCAATGTACGTGGAACCCGCGATTTAAGGGCGTGGACGATTATCTGCTGGACTGGACGAAACGAAAGACGGCTTAAAGAAAGGAATTGCGTATGACGAATATTACAAGCTTTCAGGACATCATTGGTGCGCCCAACGGCGATAAGACCTCCGTGCTGGGCAAGTTTCTCTATTTCTCACTTGCCAACATTCTGGTGGAGAAAGAAGCGCTGGCGCAGCTCTGCGAGGATCTGAGCATCCCGTATTCCGGAAGCAAGCGAATTTCTGTGTCGGATGCGTTCCGCTCCGCGACGGGCGATATCAAGGACCGGATCACGGTAAAAAGCCCCGGCGAGCATCATATCTACGCGGTCTACTGCCGCGACAACGCGCACACCGAGGATGTTTATTCCCAGGAACTAGTCAAGGAAACGCTCAACCAGCGGACGAACCAGTATGAAAAGCTGGCAAATATTTTTTACGATCGGCGCGATAATCGATTTGGGTATGACAATATTGGCTTCGACGCCGACATTGATCCCCTGAACTACTGCCGCCGGGCGGAGGAGCTGTTCGAACTTTATCAGGTCTGCGCGAACCGCAGACAGATCGAGACGATCTGCCTGAGCTATCTGCGGATGTTGGAGGCCACCAAGGTCAGCTCAACCGGGCATCTGTATTTCATCCCGCGGCAGCACATGGAGAAAGTGGATACGTTTGAAACGTTCATTGAACAGCTCAGCGCGATGAACCAGAATGACAATGGGCTCAGCGTCAACAGCTTCTACATCATTGACGATGCCAAGCAGCGGGATAAGATGACGGAGGAATTCTATCTGGCAGTGAAAAAGGAGATCGCGGCCTATCAGGAAAAGTGCGACTACCTCATTAAGAGCAGCAGCCAGAGTCCCGCGGTTATGGAACGCTGGGTACTCAAGGTACAGGCGCTGGAGGAAAAGAAACGCCACTATGAGGGGGTGCTGCAGCGGGAACTGGACGGGCTGGACGATGAGTTTTCCGTCTTGAAGCTTCTTTCGCAGGAGCTTCAGGTCAGGGCCAACAGTATTCGCAGCCAGCGGTTTCAGCAAAAGGCTGCGTAAATAAAAAACAAGGGGACATTGGCAGTTGAGCCAATGCCCCCTTTCGATTTCGATGATGAGTGCATCAAATGTAGCAAGAAATATTGCAATGGTAAATCGCTACTGGTATCACCGTTTAAGTGTACATAAAATTTGTGGAAAGGGAGTTGCTTATAAAGCAAAATCCTGAACTTATGTTAGGAGATGTAGAAAGAAACAGAAAAACGCAAAGACATTCATGACATAACCATAACCCGTTTTTGCGGTTTTTTGCTGACTGTGTTATATTAAATATGCTATAAGAGTTTTATATATCGCATTTTGATGTGTAAGTGAAGCAGTCCGAAATGATCAAGTAAAGCTAGACGCTGCTATGAGCCATCATGCAAAACGGCTGGGAGAGGCGTTTACCTTCTCTCAGCCGTTCGTTTTGTTTGAAACCTCTTCTTTGCAGTGTTCCTTCTCATAGCGGATCTGCTGCAGCACCGCTCTGGCGGCAGCCGCAGCCATGCGCTGCTCCTCTTCACTAAAACTGGACAACTCCTGAAAAAGCTGTTCGGTATCCTGCGCCAGACCGCAATCATAATTAAAAATATCATTAGGGGCGATGTCCAGCAGGCGAACCATCACAAACAGATTTTCAAAACGGGGATTTCCCCTGCCATTCTCTATTTCCAGAATCGTTCGTGGCTGAACCCCGACCCTTTCTGCAAGGTAGTCCTGCGTGATCCGCTTGCGCTTACGGGCTATGCGAACAACTTTGCCCAAGTTTAACTTTGCTTCCTGCATTATAACTCACCTCGGCATAATCTTATAATGCAGTATGATAAGTATGAATGTGTTAATTCAGCATACAAAGATGTTCTATACTTCACTAAT
>OLQC01001401.1_pt1 | contig 19233 bp, 18 predicted proteins | sample 1672471 | NCBI WGS metagenome assembly OLQC01 (sample SAMEA3136689, study PRJEB25190) | human gut metagenome | biome: human gut; feature: human-associated habitat; material: faeces | place: Austria | collected 2013
TACAGGAACACAGAAAGGCAAAATATCAAATATTGTTGTTACAAGGAAAACTTGTTGAGCATTTGAATCAGATTGATGCAGAAGCAAGGGATAGGGAAGAACAATTAGTAAAACAGATGATGGAGAAACAAGGAATTACAGAGAAATTAAAAAGACAGGACAACATGGAATGGACTAGGAGGATGAATACCATTTGTCATGATGCAGAAGAGATGATTTTGACGGAAATGATATACACGAGAGGATAATGAACTGTATTGGATAGCAAGAATTTTGCAGTCCGGATAGCAAAAAAATGGAAGTCCGGATGGCAGGATTCTTGCTGTCCGGAAAGATAAAAAAGTGAGGGATTAAAAATGTTGGTTAAGTACATAATAAAAGTGTTTTTGTGTTTGATTCTTGTAGTAATGACATTGATTTGCTGGTTATTAAAAATTCCTATGATGTTGGGAAATATTTTGCTTTACTTTTTATCAATTATATTTATTTTGACAGGTGTTTTGAGCTATGGATTTGCATTGGAATCTGCAAGAGAATGTGGTCGAATGATAATAATTGGGATGGCATTTAGTGCAATACCAGACTTTGTCCCATTTTTGGGAAAAAGTTTAGAGACATTGGTTGACAAACTGTTGAGTATGACAAATGAATGAGAAAGTCGATATGAAAGAGGGCTGTGAAAGGTTCTCTTTTCTTTTTGCAACTGTGAAATGGCAAGATAATAACGTTATATACATTGTGTATTAAGTACAGATATTGTATTTCTGCATGATGGGAACATAGGGAGTCCATATAACCGCACTCAATACCGGGCATGCGGGATCTTTGAGCACGGCACATGCAAACAGCGTGAAAGATATGATCTCCCGTCTGGAAACGATGGTGCTGATGGGAGTGCAGCTCCCGTTGGAAGCAATCCGCCGCCAGATTGCATCGGGAATCGAAATTCTCGTGCATTTAGGACGCGGGGAGGATGGAAGCCGTCGGGTGGAGGAGATCGCAGAGATCACAGGGATGGAGGAGGACGAAATCAAAACGGTTTCTTTGTTTCGAAGAGAATATGGGAGAGGCCTGCAAAAGACAGGCGAACTGGTACACAGAGAAAAACTGGAGGGGAAAACAGGATGAGAATACGTGAGGGAAGCCAGGCAAAGACGGGCATGGCAGAGGAGAAGGAGACGAAGGGGATCGACTATCAGACCTGGGAATTTACCGGTCGGGAATATCTCGAAATAGCGGGAATCAGTCTTGGGATTGCCGCCGCTGTGAACCTGCTCTGTTACCGGGCATGGTGGGCATGCATTGCCGTGATTCCGGTTGGAATCGTATGTTCTCACACGTATCGGAAAAACCGGATTCAGAGGCGGAAAGAGGAGCTGTACGACAGCTTCCGGGATCTGATTGCGTGGATGCACACGGCACTGCGTTCCGGCTATTCCATGGAAAATGCAGTGCTGGAGGCGGCAGGACAGCTGGAACAGTCGCTGGGAAAAGAAAACATTCTGGTACAGGAACTGCGCCGGATGCGTCATAAAATGATGATTTCCGTGCCGGTGGAACAACTGTTTCAGGATCTTGCTGTGCGAAGCCGCATTGACGATATTGCGACGTTTGCAAGTGTACTGGTGATTGCGAAGCGGACAGGAGGAAATGTCTGCGAGATCTTTCAGAATACGTGGGATATTTTCTGTACGAGAATTGACACGATGCGGGAAATCCGTGCGGGCGTTTCTTCACGGCGGTTCGAGCAGAATATTATGAGTGTTGTGCCGTTTGGAATTCTGGGATATGTACAGCTTTCCTTTCCGGAATTCTTAAGTGTGATGTATGGGAATGTAATCGGGGTTTTCTTCATGAGCGGATGCCTTGCCGTGTATCTGGCGGCATGGGTGCTTGGAAAGAAGATTCTGGACATTGAGTTTTAAGAAGCAATTGAAGTTTAAAAAGTAAGACTGCGAATCATAACGATTCGTCCGCAAAAAAGGGGAGGAATCAAATGTTGTGGATTTGTCTGACCGCATGGGCGGGGCTGTTCATCTGGTATTTCCGGATGAGAAAAAAGGCGGAAGATCACAAATTGGTGAGACGGATTTTCTGCCTTGCAGCGACAGGGTTTATAGCGGGCACTGCACTCTGCCTTCCGATCGGAGTGCGAAAAGTTTCAGGAGATGAAAAAGCGGAACTTCAACTGGAACGGGGTGCCTTAGGCAGCCAACCGACAGAGGAAAAACTTGAGGTTTCTGTTGGAAATCAGAAACCGGAAAGAATTACACTGTCTGTACCTGCAAGAGCTTACAGCGCAGAAGAGATAGAAGAGGCGTTCAGTGCGGCGATAGAGGCGCTGGATGAAATCATCTTAGGTGAGAATCTGTCTTTTCATACGGTAAACAGAAACATGGATCTGGTTACGGAAATACCGGGAAGCCCGGTGGCGCTTAGCTGGGAAACAGACAGGCCGTTGTTGATTGACAGCCGGGGTTTGCTGTCAGACGAGATTCCCGAAGAAGGAGTGGAGGTTACGCTGAAAGCGGAACTGGAACTTCAGGGGGAAACAACAGAATATATACGGAAGGTTCAGGTATATCCACCGGAGATAAAAGGGCGGGATGCGGTTCTTAGGGCGCTGAAAAAAGCAGTGGAAAAAGAAAACGAAGCACATCCCGAAGAAACAGCCTATTATCTGCCGGGGACACTGAACGGAGAAACTGTAACATGGTCAAAAGTGCCGGATCTGACAGGTCTGGAGCTGATGGCACTTGCCGCGGCGGCAGGAGCAGTCTGCTGGGCGGCAAAAGGAAGGGAAGAAGAAAAAGCAAGGCAGAAAAGAGAAGAACAGATGTTGCGGGATTATCCCGAAATTGTCAGCAAAATGGTTCTTCTTCTGGGTGCCGGGCTTGGAATGCGGAAAGTACTCGAGCGGATTGCAGTGGATTACCGGAAAAATCTGGCGCTTGGCGAGCAGAAACGTTTTGCCTATGAAGAGATTGTATTTACCTGCCAGGAGATGGAAAACGGTATTTCCGAGCAGGAAGCGTACCAGCGCATGGGAATGCGTATGGGAACCGGAGCGTATCGTTCCCTTGCTGTTCTGCTGACGCAGAATCTGAAAAAAGGCAGTAAAGGACTGCTGGAATTATTGAAACAGGAATCGCAGGAGGCCTTTGAGGAGAGAAGAAGGCAGGCGAAAACAACAGGAGAAAAGGCATCGACAAAGCTTCTTCTTCCGATGGGCATGATGCTTGCGGTTGTATTGGTCATACTCACGGTTCCGGCATTTTTGTCCTTTTATGCATAGGGGATGTTTTTATCCCCACAACAGCTGGTAAAGAGAGGGAGGTGGGAATTATGAAGCTGATATCGGAGTTCTGGAAAGAGGAAGATGCGGTGGGTGTTGTGGAAGTGATTCTGATTCTCGTTGTGCTGATCGGACTCGTACTAATCTTTAAAAAGCAGCTTGTGAGTCTGGTCAACAGTCTGATGGAGAAGGTCACAAACCAGAGCAACACCGTATAAACGGGAAAATGTCCAATACGGAACTCCAAAGAAAAATTTAGAAGCCGGTACGGACCTATATGTCATTTGCATATCTGTGTCTCGGTATATCCTTTATCCGATCCACGGCATCTAAAGTTCGAAAAAGTAAAAGTAAAGTGGAAGGAGCTGTATCCCATGAGGGAAACAGAAAGACAGAAAAGATGGGCAGCCGGAAGCATAACAGCATATTTGTGTCTCGTTCTGATACTGATGCTTTCCCTGATTTCCGGGACAATTGCGTCGGTGCGAAATGCCCATGCACGGGTGATGACGGCCTGCGCAATGGAACAGGGACTGTATTCTCTGTTTGCCGGGTATGACAGAACACTGCTGGGACAGTACGAGCTGTTTTTTTATAACGGCGGGGATAAGAGCGGTGTCTGGAAACCTGAAATCATGAGCAGAAAAGTCGCAGAAACTGCGGGAGAAGTTCTGTCCCCCACTGCATCGGGGATGGGAATTCTATCAGGCAGTTTATCTGGCGGACAGGTTACAGAAGTTTATCTCGGCGGCTATCGTCTTGCGACAGACGAGGAGGGAAGTGCTTTCTCCCGTCAGATCTGTGAGGCAATGAAAGCCAGCCTTGGAACTTATGGAATACAGCAGCTTTCCCAGAAATTAAGAGGAGAACAGGAAACCGTGAAACGTCAGGAGGACGGACAGAGCGGTTACGAGGAAGAGGAGGTTTTAAAACAGTATGAAGAATCCAAACAGCCAGAAGAGGGAACAGAAAAAACAGAAGGTGAAGGAGAATCTGGAAACGGCACGCCTTCGGAACCGGATCAGAAGCAGCCGGTACCGGAAGATTTTGTGAATCCGATTGAGGTCATTCAAAAAGTAATGAAAATGGGAATTTTAGGACTGGTCCTCCCGGAAGGGCAGGCACTGTCGCAGGGGGAAACGGATGTATCGTTTCTTGCATCAAAACGGGAGCTGCAGAGCGGGTTTGGCATGGCAGAGTGTGGAAAAGAACTGAGCTTTGTGGATAAGATGCTTTCGTCCGAATATATTCTGTGGAAATTTCCGTGCTATACCAGCAAGGAGAAGAAGGAAGGGCTGCAGTGCCAGGTGGAATATGTGCTCTGCGGAAAAAACAGTGATCAGGATAATCTGGCGGGAACCGTGAACCGTCTGCTGGCGCTGCGGGAGGCGGCAAATCTGGTGTATCTGGCGAAAGATGCGCAGAAGCAGGGCGAGATGGAAGCAATGGCGGGGGTAATTGCCGCGTCGTTTGGAGTTCCGGCGGCGATGCCGGTTGTGAAAATGGCACTTGCCGTGTGCTGGGCATTTGCAGAAAGCATTCTGGATCTGCGGGAACTGTTGGATGGTGGAAAAGTAGCACTGTTCAAAACGGCAGAATCGTGGCAGCTTTCTCTGGAACAGCTTCCGAAACTGCTGGAAACAGGGGATCAGAGCAGAAAAAATGCACCGGGCGGCATGGAGTATTCCGATTATCTGCGGCTGCTTTTGATGCAGAAATCGGGAAAAGCGGTAACGTTTGGAGCGATGGATCTGGTGGAATACAACATGCGGACAGAACAGCAGCAGCCGGGTTTCCGACTGGATTGCTGTGTCGATGAACTGGAAGCCGGTTTTACGGCGGTAATTGGGAAACGAGAGTATGAGATTACGAGAAATTATGGATATGAAATGCAGGGAGCAGCCTGAAAGATGGGATGACTCCGGCAGGGATACAAAAGGGTGTTCTTCTGAACGGCACATTTATTTCTGGAACCTTATCAAAAAACTTATCCACTCTTCCGGGAATTTTTATAAATCCGGATCAGGAGAGCAGCCTTTTGTAAAACGAAAATGGAACAGGGCAAGCCTGACGGTGGAAGCTTCACTGGCACTTCCTGTTTTTCTGATCGCGGTTCTTGTGTTATTAAAAATCGTGGATCTTTACCGGCTGCATGGAATGCTGACGGTATCTCTGCAGGAGTCCGCGCGGTATCTTTCCGTCTGTGCCTACGCGGTGGATGAGACGGGAAAAGAAACGTATGAAATACCGGAAACGGCCGCGTGCATTGCTTATGCAGAAGCAAAGATTCCAAAAGAAATCCGCGAAAATGGAATGGTGACACTGGCAGGAAGCTGTGTGAAAAATGGATGGCTGGAACTGAAAGCGATTTACTGGCCGAAAATGGGAAACCGCCTCGTTCCGGTGCAGAACCGGGGAATTGCAGCGTGTGCGAAAGTGCATCTGTTCTGCGGAAAGACAGAAGAGGAGGCGGATGAAGAAGAGGGCGAAGCAAAACAGATGGTGTGGGTGACTGAGAACGGCAGTGTGTATCATACTGATTCGTCGTGCAGTCATATCAATCTTTCGATCCAGGTTTCCTCACCGGGTGCGCTTGCGTGGAAACGGAATCAGGATGGAGAAAAATATAAGGAATGCGAACAGTGCGTGGGAAATGGCGCTGCGGGGGCAGAAGTTTACTATACGAAATACGGAAACCGGTATCATAACAGTCTTTCCTGCAAAGGGCTGAAACGTAAAGTAAAACTTGTAGCACTGGAACAGACGGATGGACTGCCGCAGTGCTCGAAATGCGCGAAAAAGGCGGCGTAAGAAAGCCGGATATGAGCAGAGCAGGTGTCTTCTTTCCGGGTGAGACCGGAAAGAAGGACGGTAAACAGAAACTCGGGTTTGCGGAAAGGAGGCCGCGGCTGTGTATCAGGAAGAAGTAAAGAGTGCAATTATATTGCTGTATCTGGGGATTCTTGCCGGAATGGATGTGAGGAAACGGCAGATCAGCCTTGTCCTGACCGGTGTTTTATTCCTTGCAGGCATTGGATGGCAGATTCTGGTGGAACAGACATCGTGGCTGGAATGGCTGCTGTCCCTGCTGCCGGGAGCGGGATTTCTGACGCTCAGTTATATATCACGGGAACAGGTGGGATACGGGGACGGCCTTCTGCTTCTGACGGTTGGAATCTGGCTGGGATTTGGGCAGACGTTCGGCGTTCTGACGCTGGGACTCATTCTCTGTTCGGTACTCTGCGGAGTCCTTCTGATGCGGAAGAAAATACGGAAACAGGATTCCATACCGCTGGTGCCGTTTCTGCTGCTTGGATTTGTAGGGAGGTGCGGAATGCTTTGAAAGTGAAAATGAGAAAAGCAAGTATTACGGTAGAGGCAGTTCTGGTCGTGCCGCTTGTTCTGATGGTGATTTTTCTTCTGCTGTCGCTGACATTTTTTGTGCACGCACGGAGCTGGTATACATTTGCGGCATATGAAAGCACAATGCTTGCCGCCAGCGAAGGCCGCCTATCTGTGGAAAAAGGAGAGGCAGCCGCCCAAAGCCGGATGGAATGGTGGATTTCCCAGATACCGCTTCCGGCTGAACCGGTGACCGTACAGACGGTGTGCAGAGAAAAAGAGATTCAGATAAAAGCAGAAGGAAACATTCTGCCAATCTGGAGCCGGAACGCGTGGGAATATTCGGTTTTGAGTGAAAGCAGGAGAAACAATCCGGTGAAAACGATCCGGAAGATACGGGCAGTAAAACAGATCTGGAACCAGAAGTAAGGACGGAAGCGGAGAAATGCAGATTGATTATAAAAGAGATTTGAACCATACGTATGTTATTTTACAGGAGGAAAAAGAGCCGGACACGGCGTCGTATCAGATTCGTATGCTGCTGACAAACGCAATCCCAGGGCTTTTGGACTGCAAAATCGGGAAAATGGATGATAAAACATTGTTTTACTATGAGGTGACATCAAGGCAGTCACTTCAGAGTGTGTTTGAACAGCGCTCGATTGGGGCGGAGGCGCTGCGGAAACTGTTTGAACAGCTGCTGGATCTTCTCGAAGAACTGGGGCAGTACCTGCTTGCACCGGACGGCCTCGTTCTGCAGCCGGAGCTGGTTTTTGCAGATGCAAATCTGGAGAACTTTTCCTTCTGTTATCTGCCGGGAAAGCAGGGACACACAGGCTGTTTTCAGAAGCAGATCCGGGAGCTGATGGAATATCTGCTGCCGAAGCTGGATCACCAGGAGCAGGATGCGGTGGTACTCGGGTATGGACTGTATCGGGAGATTTCGGCGGAGATCTTTTCGGTTGAGATGATTCGGGCACTCTTATATCAGACAGGGAAAGAGAAGAAAGAAACGACGGAGCAGGAGGGAAAAGAGCGTCCCAGGGAAGAAAATCCGCCTGTACAGATGGAGGAAACACTTTGGGAAGAACAAGAAGCGGAAGCGGCGGAAAATTTTTTTGTGGAAGCGGAGGAAGAAAAGGATGAGGGACGCTGGAAAAATATTGTGGAAGCAGTGATCTGCATCGGATTTCTGGGAGGTGTGCTGGCACTGCGGTGGACACAGGCTGAAACTGTTTGGTATCTGGTGCTGGGAGGAGCGGCGGCTGTTGTGGGAATTGTAAGTCTGGCATTGGAACTTGTCAGCAGATGGAAAAAGCGGCAGTCGGGAACAGAAACAGGAAGCTATGGGAAGGCCGCAGGAATCCGGAAACAAGGAGAAACGGGAGATGTATTTTCGGAATATCAGAATCGGAAGGGCTTAAAACAGAAAGATGGAACATGGAATCCGCAAAGCGATACAGAACAGCAGGGATGGAGAAGGGATTCCTCAGTCGAAAAAGAGAAAACATGGGAAAAGAATGAAGAACAGGAAAACAGAAAGATGCACAGCCTGATGGAATTGGAGGGGCATGAAGAGGATCTGTTTGGAAAAACGGAACTGCTGATCAGCCCGGAGGATGAGGGAAGGGCATATCTGATTCCGATAGATCCGATTGATCTTCCGCTGATCCCGATTGAACGCGGAAGCACATTGATTGGAAAACTGTCAGCGGCGGCAGATGTAATTCTGCCATACCGTACGGTAAGCCGCCTTCACGCAAAGCTGGTCAGTACAGAAGAGGGAGATTATCTGCTGGATCTGAATTCGCGGAACGGAACAACGGTGAATGGCGTTCCATTGATGGGCGAGACAAAAAAGAAGCTGGAGGATGGAGACGATATCTCATTTGCCGGGAAGAAATACCGGTATAAGGCGGGAGAGAAAAACAGAAATTAGAGAAAAATGACGCATTACACTTTTTCGATTTGGAGAAAGTGCTGGATGCGTTATTTTTAACACCAGTAGACAAGAAGTCCCCCGTTTCTGAAGCGGTGGGATGAATTGCTAAAAGAAACATAACGGCAGTGGCGGGCGGAGAGAAATCGGTATCCTCCACTGACATGAGGCAAGTCACAGTCGAACTATTTTCGACATGTCAGACTCCGTGAAATACCGACTGTGAGTTGAAACAATATGGCAGAATGATCGAAGAAAAAAGTTATGCGAATGAAACAAAAATATTATAGAAAAGAAAATTATGTATAAAATTAAAAAGAGAAATAATGTAAAAAATAACGTCATAAAACGTCGAAAGCCGTTGTGAAGCGTCAATAATTGTCGAAAAACATTTATCAAAAAAGAAAAAAAATTGACGATTTCTTGCATTTACAAGTGAATTAAATTATAATAAAAAAATAGCACAAATAAGGAAATGATGTAATGGAAGAACAAAGGAAAAACAGTTACGATCCGAACGAAGATATCGTGGACCGTATGTGGAAGAGATCAAAAAACAGCATCAATCTGGTCATCGTCGTATGCAATATTCTGGTATTCCTTGCAGTCACACTGACCGGAGGGACAGAGAGCTCCAGACATATGATGGACTGCGGTGCGGCGTATGCGCCGCTGATTGAGAGCGGAGAATACTATCGCCTGTTTACGAGTATGTTTCTTCACTTTGGCATCCAGCATCTGATCAACAACATGCTGCTTCTTTTGTTCCTTGGGGATTACCTGGAACGCGCAGTTGGAAAGATCCGTTATCTGGTCATCTATCTGGGCGGCGGACTCGTCGGAAATCTGTGCTCGTATCTGCATGAACTGTCCCTGATGAAAACAGGGGAAGCACCGGCAGTTTCCGCCGGCGCTTCGGGAGCGATTTTTTCTGCTGTCGGAGCGATGCTTGTTCTTCTGGCATTTCGGAAAGGAAGGCTGGAGGATCTCACCTTCCGGCGGATGGCCGTCATGGCTGTCCTTTCGATACTGGTCGGATTCCAGTCTTCAAATGTGGACAACTTCGCACACATCGGCGGTTTTCTGGCAGGTGCAGTCCTGATGGCGGTTCTCTATCCGGGAATGGCAAGGATCAGGAAAAGGGGAAAACGACCGTAAAGGTGCTTCCTTCCCCGGGAACGGAAGAAACGGAAATCGTGCCGTCGTGTGCGGTTACAATTTCCTTGCAGATGGCAAGTCCAAGGCCGGTTCCGTTTTTCTTATGTGTGACAAAAAGGTCAAAGAGAGTCGGCAGATCCTCGGCGGGGATTCCGCAGCCAGTGTCCTGCACACGGATGGTCAGAAAGTCACCGTCGAAACAGAGAGAGATTTTGATCGTTCCGCCGGAAGGCATTGCTTCCGCCGCATTTCGGATCAGGTTCAGAAAAAGCTGACGAAATTGCGTGGTATCAAGGGCAAAGCGCGGAATGGCAGATTCCTTGACAAGTTCAATGGAAACCTGTTGTTTTTCGAGGAGAACGCCGGTATCGGCACAGAGATTCTGGAGCAGAAGATAAGGATTCACGTAAGCGCGTACCGCCCGATATGAATGATTATAGCAGGAGAGCTCATCGAGCAGGGAGTTCAGAAAAGCCATATTTTCCTGGATTTTCTGAAAATAGAGATCGTTGGAAAGCTCCGGATGCGCTAAAAGAAGAAGCTGATGAAAGCTGTGGATAACCGCAACAGGATTTCGAACCTCATGTGAAATCCGGGAAATCATAGCGTGACATTCTTCCGATAAGCCCTGTGAATTGGTTGTTGGTTCTTTTGACATAGCCGTATCCTCCTTATGATGCGTAGGTAATGATTTTTGATTAGGCAAAAGTTTAGCATTGAAAAGGGGGAGCGCGCAACAAAAAGTGTTCTGCATTATTTGACATTTTTCGACAAATAGTGAGAAAATAGAGTTGTTCGGAACCGTGCGAAACGGGATTCGGAACAACAGAAAAATTAAAAAAAGTAAAGGAGAAAAAGATCATGGATTGTATTTTTTGTAAATTAGCAAACGGAGAAATTCCAACCGCGACACTGTATGAGGATGATGAGTTCCGTGTCATTCTGGATCAGGGACCGGCAACAAAAGGACATGCGCTGATTCTTCCAAAACAGCATTTTGCAAACATTTATGAAATTCCGGATGAAACCGCAGCGAAAGCAATGATTCTCGGCAAAAAAATGGCGACGGCCATGACGAAAGCGCTTCATTCCGATGGCTTCAATCTGGTACAGAACAATGGTGAGGCAGCAGGACAGACGGTATTCCACTTCCATATGCATCTGATTCCAAGATATGAAGGTGACAATGCCGGTATTGCTGCATGGAAGCAGGGAACTCTCGAGGATGCGGTAAAAGAGCAGATCATTGAGAGCGTGACGGCAGAGCTGAAGGCCTGAGAAAAGGCTGGCAGCAGCCAGAAAAAGAATCAATGACAGACGAACAGGGGCGGAGAACAATGGACAAAAATAACTTTTCAGAAATATATAAAAAGTATGTAATGACAGCCTATTCAGCCGCAATGCAGGTGGTACACAATGAAGCCGATGCGGATGATATCGCACAGGAAACGATGGTGAAACTGTACCTGAATATTGATGCGCTGGATGAAGACAGAGTAGAAGGCTGGGTCCGTGTCGCTGCAAAGAATCTGGGAATTGATTATCAAAGAAAAGCACAACGTTTTGACTGGAACGAACTGGATGAGGATCTTCGGGCGGAAGAGATGGAACTTCCGACGCTTGCAGAGGAAGAAAAGCAGGAGAGAAATCATTTTTTTCAGGAAGTGATGGATGCACTGAAAGATCATGATGAATCGGGTTATTATATTACGCGTGAAATCAAGGTGCATGAGCGTTCGGAAAAGGAAGTAGCATCCGAAATGGGTATCACCATCGGAAATCTGCGGGTGAAAATGACCCGGACGAAAAAATGGCTTTGCCAGCACTTTGCTGACAAAGCCAGAGAAATGGGATTTCTGTAGTTACTATTTGCGTTCGCATTCCTGGATCAGGGAAAGGATGCGGCCGATGGAATCGGTGTGGCTGCTCTTCTTCATCGCATTGATGTAGGTCTGACGGTTTTCGTAAACCTCACGGATTGCGGACTGAAGAGTCTGCGCATTCACGGATTCTTCTTCCAGAACTTTACTGTAACCCTGACGCTCAAAGGAACGCGCATTTAAAATCTGGTCTCCGCGGCTGGCATTGGCAGAAAGCGGAATCAGAATGTTTGGTTTTGCCAGAGCACTGATTTCGCAGATCGCATTTGCGCCGGCGCGGGAGATGATCAGATCTGCTGCGGCGAAGAGATCCGGGAGCTCATCTTTGATGTACTCGAACTGAACGTAACCTTCGGTACCATTTAAGGATGCATCCAGTTTATCTTTACCGCAGAGATGAATCACCTGGAAATCTTTCAGAAGTTCTGGTAAAATAGAACGGACCGCATTATTGACAGCGACGGAACCGAGGCTTCCTCCGATGACGAGAATAACCGGTTTTGCTGCATTGAATCCGCAGAACTTCAGGCCTTCCCGCGCATCGCCGGACAGCAGTTCCTGGCGGATTGGCGTTCCGGTCAGAACGGCTTTGTTTTCCGGGAGACATTTGACGGTTTCCGGGAAATTACAGCAGACCTTTGCAGCGGACGGAATACACAGCTTATTTGCCAGGCCAGGCGTCATATCTGATTCATGGATGAGCGCCGGGACTTTACATGCTTTGGCGGCAAGGACAACCGGTACCGAAACGAAGCCGCCTTTGGAGAAGACAACGTTTGGTTTCAGCTTTTTGAGCAGTTTTTTTGCTTCAAAGTAGCCTTTTACGACGCGGAATGGATCGGAAAAGTTTTTCGGATCGAAGTAGCGGCGCAGCTTTCCGGATGAAATTCCGTAGTACGGAATGCCGAGATCTTCGATCAGCTTGCGCTCCATACCGTCGTAGGAACCGATATAAGAGATTTTATAACCTGCTTCCTTTAATTTTGGAATCAGGGCAATATTCGGGGTAACATGGCCGGCGGTACCTCCGCCTGTCAGAACAATATGCTTCATGAGAATTCCTCCCTGGAATTTGATAATATCATTTGGCTTTTATTATCCCCTCAAGAAGAAAAAAAGTCAAGAGCGGTTACAACATGGAAAATGCCGAGGAACGGAAGAAGATGAAAAAGATAGAAAAAGAAGAACAGCTGAAAAAGAAACTGGAGCAGACGACGGAAGAGAAAATGGCTGCGGATTCGAAAACGGTGGAAGGGGAATCGGCAGTTGTAAAGGCAGAGGAAGGAAACACAGTAACAGAACAGGAGGCTGCGCCTGCGCTTTCAGAGGAAGAACTGAACGCAATGTACGAGCGCTTCCAGCAGCGACTCCAGAAGGAAGGACTCGCGGACGCGGAAGGCAACCCGACAGAAAAAACACTGGAGATCCGCCGCCAGATCGTGGAGAAAAAGGCAGAACGCGAAAAGCAGGCGGAGAGACAGAAGAAGATTGCGAAGAGAGCGAAAACAACAAAACACTGGGTACGGACGGCAAAGGCGGCTGGTGTTGTGCTGGTTGTGGGAGCTTGCGTTTTTGGAGCCAGTATGACGAGCGAGGCAAATCGGATTCGGGTGGTGGAGACGATTAGTGGGATAAGAAATACAGGTGACACTACTTGGGTAGATAATGGTGAAGATAGAAAATATACAGAGGAAGATTTGGATGAAGTGAAAAAACAAATAAGTGATGTGTTACGTATAGCTGTTCCAGAATTTTATTATATTCCTAAGGGAATGGAATATGATGACATAACAATATTAGATGCAACACAAATGGCAGTGATTAGATATCAATACCATAATCAGTTTGTATATTTACATTTGGCGGCTAATGAAAAAGATTTGTCGGAGGGGAATTGGAAAGATAGAGAAAAAGTTAAGGTAGAAACACTTGATGATGTGATTGAAGTTGATATGGGAACAATTGCTGTAAATGATGAAGAAAATTATTATGCAAAATGGAAGTATAAAGATGCATACTATCAATTAAGTGGACAAATAGAAAAAGAAGAAATTTTGAAAATCTTAAGCGAAATGCAGTACAATACGTAATTAATTAGAGATTTCAACGTATATAGAATATAGATGGAGACGAGGAGAAAGAGGAAGTATGAAAAAGGTTATTAATTTAAAAAACTTACTCTTTTGCGTAATGCTTGTTTTTGCTATATCGTTGAACACAGTTAATGTACAAGCAGGTGCGCTAGATTATTTGGGCAATACGATTGATGGTTCTGAACTAACAAATGAAACAGAATCCATTGGAAATTATTTAAGTGTAGCAAGAAGTACATATTTACATCAAGGATTCGTAAGAATTACAAACAATGGGAATGGATATGTTGGCATCGGAGCTGGAACAGAATGTAATGTTACATGTGGTACTGTAAAATTAAATGTCTATTTAGAGCGTTCAAGTGGATCAGAAAGTTTTTACAGTTACAAAAAATGGGAAAATGTTGATTATAATACAGCGGCTTTATATTTAAATAAAGAGGTAAAAGTAGAAAAGGGATATTACTATCGTTTAAGAGGATATCATTCATGCAACAAGAATGGTGTAATTGAGAATGGTGGAAGTTCGACTAATGGAATTTATATTGGATAATGGAATTCGTAATTAGCCCAGAAGATTAAATGCAGATGAGCGAAAATATTATATATTAAAACAAGCGTAAGAGAGCAGTGTGAACGAACGGATAAAATTTCTAAACCAACCCAGTTTGCAACTCCTTCATTCCCTTAGAAAACCCCTCGGGGTCAGTCCCCTATAGAAACCTTATAACAATGAATATATTAAGACGAAAACGCAGATCTTTCAGGATTTTCAACGCGTCGAAATTCCTTTTTCCAACCACAACACAGATCTGAGTCATCATGTGTTACTATGTTCAGCGTGTGAGTGATCATACGGAACATCGGCTGGCCCCGATAAGTGAGGCATCGGTATTACTGCAGGAATACCGGTGCCTCTTTTCTGTACGCTTCTACAAGCCGATGCCCATAATTGAACAAAAATATCAAGATTGTTGTGTAATCTGCCTTAAAATTCCGTTGGAATCCGCCAAATATTATGCTATAATAATCAAAAAAGAGAGAATAAGCATAAAATACAAAAGAAATTTCAGATTATTTTCGCGGACAACGCGTCAAAGACCATGCTGGCATGAGAACTTGACGACTGCTGGCCGCGATAACGGGCCAAACGCATAACGCGTGTTTTGACCCGTAGTGACAACATTTTGTCCCCGAACAAAACGGGAGAACAGGAGGCATCTTATGCGTCTTACATTTCTTGGAGCAACACATGAAGTGACGGGCAGTTGTTATTATCTGGAGGCTGCCGGGAAAAAATTTTTAGTGGACTGCGGTATGGAGCAGGGACCGAATATTTATGAAAACAAGCCGATTCCGGTCCCGGCATCCCAGCTGGATTTTGTATTGATCACGCACGCGCACATCGACCATACCGGAAATCTGCCGCTGCTGTATGCGCACGGCTTCCGTGGCCCAATCTATATGACTCCGGCGACGGTAGCGCTTTCGGACATCATGCTCCGCGACAGTGCACACATTCAGCTCGCCGAGGCCGAGTGGCGGAACCGCAAGAACCGCCGGGCGGGAAAAGAAGATTACGTCACGCCGTACACAATGGAGGACGCCCTCGGCGTGATCCGTCTGCTGGAGGGCATTCCGTATCATCAGCGTGTGACACTATCGGACGGCATCCAGATCCGTTTCCTCGATGCCGGTCATCTGCTCGGCTCCGCATCCATTGAGCTGTGGCTGACAGAGGACGGTGTGACGAAAAAACTGCTCTTCTCCGGCGATATCGGAAATATCCATCAGCCGCTGATCAACGACCCGGAGTACCCGGAGAGCGCCGATTACGTGATTATGGAATCCACCTACGGCGATCGCAGCCACGGACCGAAACCGGATTACGTACCGGAACTGGCAAAAATCATTCAGGAAACGCTCGACCGCGGCGGAAACCTCGTGATCCCGTCGTTTGCCGTCGGCAGAACACAGGAGATGCTGTACTTTATTCGTGAGATAAAAGCAGAACATCTGGTTCACGGCCACGGCGAATTCCCAGTTTACGTGGACAGTCCGCTTGCCGTTGAGGCAACCAATATTTTCCGCGATCACCAGAAAGAATGCTACGATTCCGATGCAGCTGCGCTCCTTGCGCAGGGCATTAACCCGATTCTGTTTCCGGGCTTAAAGCTCTCGATTACATCCGATGAGTCGAAAGCCATCAACTTCAACGAAACCCCGAAGGTCATCATATCCGCGAGCGGCATGTGCGATGCAGGACGAATCAAGCATCATCTGAAGCACAACCTCTGGCGGCAGGAGAGTACGGTTCTCTTCGTCGGCTATCAGGCCGTCGGCACGCTGGGACGGGCGCTGATCGGAGGCGCGAAGGAAGTGAAACTGTTCCAGGAAGAGGTTCATGTGAACGCGCACATCATCCAGTTCCCGGGCATGAGCGGCCACGCAGATCAGGAAGGACTGCTCAAATGGGCGGGCAGTCTGCGGGCAAAACCGGACCGCGTTTTCGTAACGCATGGCGAAGATAAAGTGACGGAAATTTTTGCAGAAAAACTGTGGGACGAATTCCGCTACCCGGCGATGGCTCCGTTCTCCGGCACGGTATTTGACCTGAAAGAAAATGAATTCATCGAAAAAACCGTTGGCATTCCGATCCAGAAGGAAACAACGGCAAACGCAGGAACACTGCGCACGAAAAGCAGCGGAAATGCCGTCTTCGATCGTCTCGTTGCGGCTGGTCAGCGGCTGCTCACCGTCATTACAAGAAACAAAGGTGGTGCTAACAAAGACCTTTCGAAATTTGCCGATCAGATCAACAGTCTCTGCGACAAATGGGACAGATAAAGCAGTCCGGTGGCTGGAAGAAAGACTGTGCTATTAATATAGAAGAAAAACTGGAAGAAAGCAGGCGGCAGGGAAGCTGTGCTGCATCAGAAAAGAAAAAACAGAAGTGGATAAATTGCAAACTCCCCGGGGTGAGCATTCCCCGGGGAGGTATTATAATAAAAAAGAGCAAGCGTAAAAAAAGTTATTTCTGGATAGCCTGTTCCAGCGCTTTTGCAAGCTGGTCTGGACATGATGTTCCGCGTCCGTTGCAGTCGATGCCTTTCATGCGGGAGATGGCTTCGTTTACGTCCATGCCCTCAACGAGTCTTGCAACACCCTGTGTGTTTCCGTTGCATCCGCCTACGAACTGTACGTTGTGTACTTTACCGTCTTCTACCTCAAACAGAATTTTTCTGGAACAGGTACCTTTTGTTGTATATTCCATCGATAAGATCCTCCTTTGTGAATAAAAAATTAGAACATTATCGTGAACTTCAGCCACGATAATTCTTCGGTTCCTGCTATTATACCATAGATTACGAAAACAGCAAAGAAAAAAGATACCACAGATCCAAAATTTATTGTATACTGTAACAGGAATTACAAAGAAACCAGAAGGAAAAGAAAATGGACTCCCGGAGTTTTCCGTTCTTACTTTAGCGGCTGACCGCTGACAAAAATGATTTCATAAAAGCAAGAACAGAAAGAATCGGAGAGTACATGTAAAGTTATTGGAGGATATCATAAACATGAAGTTAATTGGAATTATCGGTGCAATGGAAGTTGAAGTTGCAAGCTTAAAGGAAATGATGACGGATGTTACAATCCGCACGAAGGCATCCATGGAGTTCAACCACGGTTACCTGAACGGAAAAGAAGTGGTTGTTGTGCGCAGTGGAATCGGTAAAGTAAACGCCGGTATCTGCACGCAGATTCTTGTGGATGATTACGGCGTGGACTGTGTCATCAACACCGGAATTGCAGGCTCCCTGCGGAATGAAATCAACATTGGCGATATCGTGATCTCGACCGATGCTGTTCAGCACGACATGGATGTGCGCATCTTCGGATACCCGCTCGGCGAGATTCCGCAGATGGGTGTTTTAAGTTTCCAGGCAGACGAGCACCTTGCAGAGGTGGCAGAGGAAGTCTGCAAGGAAGTCAATCCGGAAATCCAGGTATTCCGCGGACGCGTGGTCAGCGGTGACCAGTTTATTTCCAGCAAAGAAGTGAAAAACCATCTGATCGAGGAATTCAACGGTTCCTGCGCCGAGATGGAGGGCGCTGCGATTGCGCAGGGCGCTTATCTGAACAAGATTCCATACGTCGTACTCCGCGCCATCTCCGACAAAGCAGACGACAGCGCAACGATGGACTACCCGACCTTTGAGAGTGAGGCAGCCCGCCACTGTGTCAACCTGCTGCAGGAAATGGTAAAACGCCTGTAATCTAAAAAAAGCAAGAAGAAAAAATCGACAAACGGGCAGGCGAAAACCAGCGAAACCACGCGAACCGGCACGAAAGCAGTCCCCTGAAAAAACGAAAAATAAAAATTCACGCGAAAAAGTACAGAATCACAAAGAATTTGACGAACGTTTTTTGTTTCCAAAATTTTCCGGCGGTGCTATACTGTGGCACATCGGAACAAGAAGATGCTCACTACGGATTGCTCAGCAGTAAAACACTTGCTGTTTTGCTGCGTAAGAAAGTGATTCAGGTGTGAACAGCCCTCCTTTTGCGAAGCAAAATTTTCAATGAGGGCTGCGAATGTTACAGTTCACAGGTACCTGGGAACTGTAACACGTCTCCACTGCCGATATGCCAGCGGAAGAATCCTGTGCGCGCAAATTCTGCCGCGGCATCCGCCGATGCACCGCAACGGAACGGGAGCACCGGCATATGATCATGACAGGCAAATTCAAAAATCGTCAGGGGGAATAAGAATGCTGGAGTTTTGTGTGAAACAAAATGTGTTCTTATACGCAATGATAGCAGCAGGAATCGCCGGTGTGTGGTGCCTGTTCTGGAATAACCGTTTCTACACCCGGGCCATCCGCGATCTCGGAAGGCTGAAGGAACCAAAGTCGAAATGGACCAGGTCGGTGCTGGAAACATGTCAGAGAAAAGCGCATCCCTTTTCGAATGCCGGGGCGTTTATGCGCAGCCAGATTGCACAGGGCAGGTCAGCGGGAATGGCAGTCCCGACGCTTCTGCGCGGAAGCCAGAATATGATCCTCACGGTTCTGGCGCTGTCGATTCTTTCGCTGTGGGCGATCTACCGATACCGTTATGGAGAGGCGGAGCTGATGCGCTACCTGGGAACGGGCACCGTGCTCGCCGGAGGCCTTGTCTTTTTCCGGCTCTGTCTGGATTTCGGCGGAAAAGAGGAAATTCTGCTGAACGGCTGGACAGACTATCTGGAAAATGAGTTTGCAGCGACGAAACAGAGTGCGGTGCTGGAAACCGTACAGCAGACCGAATGGCAGCCGGTGCAGGCGGAAACCATGGCACAGGCAGGAACCGGAGCGGCGAAAGCAAAACCGCAGACTGCGGGAAGCGAGTCCGCCAAAGAGCGGAATGAACTGTTCGCAGACCCGGAAAAAGAAGCGAGGATTTCGAAAGTCAGGGAGGGCATCCGCCAGACCGCCGCGGCCGAGAGCAGGTTTGCCGGAATGCTGACGCCCGAGGAAGAGAAGC
>OLQC01001402.1_pt1 | contig 19232 bp, 20 predicted proteins | sample 1672471 | NCBI WGS metagenome assembly OLQC01 (sample SAMEA3136689, study PRJEB25190) | human gut metagenome | biome: human gut; feature: human-associated habitat; material: faeces | place: Austria | collected 2013
CAACGAAGTGGGTCTCGTTTGAGAGCTTGTCAAAAATACTTTTTTGACAAGCTCAAGGAACCGGTAAATTCAAACCGGTTCCTTTTTGTATTTCTCATAATATTTCGTTGTAAGCTGCCGGAAGAGCATCAGAAGTCCGCGCACGCAGAGCTCGATCGCCATAGCGATCCACATGCCGCGCAGTCCCATCCGCGGTACGAGCACGAGCGCAAGCCCCAGCCGCACGATCCAGATGCTGCATAGATTCATAATGCTCGGCACGAACGTATCGCCCGTTCCGCGCAGCGCGCCCGCCGCGACGATGGAAACGCCGTAGAGCGGCTCGGCGAGCAGTGCGATGCGAAGCACCTGCGTGGCGAGCGCGCGCACCCCCTCGTCCGGCGTCAGCAGCCGGAATACCCACGGACAGATCAGCGCCATGATCCCCGCCGTCACCGCCATAAAGAGCGCGCCCATCGCGGTGCATATGTTCCCCTGCTGGCGGGCTAGCCTTGTCTCCCCCGCGCCGACGCTCCGGCCGACGAGCGTTGCCGCCGCCGCGCCGAGACCGTACCCCGGCATATAGCAGAAGCCCTCCGCCGTGACCGCGAACGAGTTCGCCGCGACCGCCACCGCTCCGAGCGGCGCGATGATGCGCGTCTGCACGACCATCGCCGCGCAGAGGAACACCTCCTGCAATGCCACGGGGAACCCGATGCGGAACGCCTTTTTCAGTATCACGCCGTGAACGGCGTCCTTCTCCTTCCGGCGCATGTGCAGATGCGAATTTTGCAGCAGGCACTGCGCCGCCATGAGAAGGCTTACCACGGCGCACGCGCTCGCCGTGCCGAGACCCGCGCCGAAAACGCCGCAGCGCGGGATGAAGAGCGCGTTGAAGAAAACGTCCAGCACGCACATCACCGCGTTCAGAACGCTCGGCGAGACCATATCTCCGGCGCTTTGCAGGAACGAGGCGCACAGCGAGTTGAGCTGCGAGAACGGCACCATGAGCGCAAACGTCAGGAAATACGCGCACGCGTCAGCGCGGATCGCCTCATCGCCGTGAAGCCAGCGCGGGAGCGGCTCGCTGATAAGCGCGGCGAGCGCGGCAAGGATCGCCGCGATCAGCATTCCGGTCACAAGGCCGTGCCGCACAACGGTGCGCGCGCCGCGGTCGTCCCCGCCGCCGATGCGGTGCGACGCCTGCACGGAAAAGCCCGCCGAAACGCCGCCGATGATGCCGCCGATCAGCCACGTGCTCGTCGATACAAGACCGATCGACGCCGAGGCGTTCGCGCCGAGCGCGCCGACCATCGCGGAGTCGATGTACTGCATGGCGATCGTCGTTATTTGTGTAAGTATCGCCGGAAGGCTCAAACGCCAGACCTCGCGGGCCTGCGCCTTCAGCTCCGGTATCGTTTCTCTTTTCATATCATCATCCGGTCCGCGCCGTTTTTATTGACGGGGCGGTTTTTTCTGGTAAAATATAAGAATACAAATCTTTCAAGCTTTCGGGAGCATACCCAATGAAGAAACTGAAAAAATGCTTCAAAAACATCAAGCCGCAGACGCTGCTCACGCACGTTATCGTAACGCTTCTGTATCCGCTTGCGCGCGTGGTCATGGCCTCGTCGCAGCGGCTGCTCGTCTTCACCGACTGCCTGACGATCGTCGCGGCGATCCTGCTCATCGCGGGTGTTGTCTACTCGCTCTATCTCCACGGCGACTTTGACATCAGCAGCTATGTGATGCGCCGCGCGCGCAGCAACGCGCCGAAGCAGACCTTTGAGGCATACAAGGCGAACCAGAAAGAAAGAAGAGAGGCGTCTTTCAACTATCCTCTCTTCCTTGGAGCCGTATATATGGCGGCGGCGCTTTTTATCGCCTACGTCTTTTACTGATTCTTTGCGTTCTCGATCTCGGCGAGCTTCTTCTCGTAGCCTTCCATCTCTTTGTCCGTGGCAAAGACGAAGTGCCCGGGGCGGATCTCGCGCAGGGAGCGCAGCGCGCCGGACTGGTCCAGCTTGGAGGGGTCGTACACGATGGCGCGGCGAGTCCGTTCAACGACCGGGTCGGGCATCGGCACGGCGGAGAGCAGGGAGATGGTGTACGGATGCAACGGGCACTGGAACAGTGTCTCGGAATCCGCGATCTCCACGATCTCGCCAAGATGGATGACGGCGATGCGGTCGGCAATGAACCGGACGACCGAAAGGTCGTGCGCGATGAAAAGGTACGTGAGATTCTTTTCCGCCTTGAGCTTGTTCATCAGGTTGAGCACCTGCGCGCGGATGGAAACGTCCAGCGCGGAGATCGGCTCGTCCGCCACGATCAGCTTCGGGTCCATGATCATCGCGCGGGCAATGCCGACGCGCTGACGCTGTCCGCCGGAGAACTCGTGCGGATAACGGGACTTGTGCTCGGGCAGCAGGCCGACGTCCTTGAGCGCCTGATCGACCTTGGCGATACGCTCTTCCTCGTTCTTATAAAGGTGGAAGTTGTACAGACCCTCGGAGATGCAGTACTCGATGGTGGCGCGCTCGTTGAGCGACGCCGCCGGGTCCTGGAAGATCATCTGGATGTTGCGGACAACGTTGCGGTCTTCCTCGCGGGAGATCTTGCCGGAAATGCGCTTGCCCTCAAAGAGGATCTCGCCGTTGCTGCACGGGTTGATGCGCATGATGGCGCGGCCCAGCGTTGTTTTGCCGGAGCCGGACTCGCCGACGAGGGCAAAGGTCTCGCCCTTATAAATGTCGAAATTCGCGTCTTTTACGGCGACGAATTTTTTTTTGCCTCCGACGTCAAAGGAGATGTCCACATGGCTGATCGAGAGGATGACCTCTCTATCGGCGTTATTATTCGACATGGAAGGCACCTCCCTTATCGGTCATCTGCTTGATCTTCTCGTGCAGATTCTGAATGATCTCCGGCTTTTCGAGCTTCGGCGCGCGAGGATCCAGAAGCCACGTTTTGGCATAGTGCGTTTCGCTCACCGGGAAGAACGGCGGCTCCATTTCAAAGTCGATCTTCAGCGCGTGCTCATTGCGCGGGGCAAAGGCGTCGCCTTTGATCTGGTTGTACAGAGACGGCGGAGTACCGGTGATGTAGTAGAGCTCCTGCCCCTTGATGCCGAGCTGCGGCAGACTGGAGAGCAGCGCCCAGGTGTACGGGTGGCGCGGATCGAAGAACACTTCCTCCACGTTGCCGTACTCGATGATCTGCCCGCCGTACATAACGCCGACGCGGTCGGCGACGTTCGCAACCACGCCGAGGTCATGCGTGATGTAGATGGTGGTGAACTTGAGCTCCTTCTGCAGATCGCGGATGAGCGCAATGATCTGCGCCTGGATCGTAACGTCCAGAGCGGTCGTCGGCTCGTCGCAGATGAGGATCTTCGGGTGGCAGGAGAGCGCGATCGCAATGACGATACGCTGGCGCATGCCGCCGGAATACTGGAACGGATACTCGTCGAAGCGGTCAGCGGCGTTCTGGATGCCGACGCGCTCCATAAGCTCGATGGCCTGCTTCTTCGCGTCGCCGCGGGAAATGCCCTGGTGCTTCTCAATGACCTCGGTGATCTGCGAGCCGATCGTGCGGATCGGGTTCAGCGACGTCATCGGGTCCTGGAAGATCGTGGAGATCTTCGCGCCGCGGATGCCTTCCCAGTCCTTATCGGTCTTGAGCTTGGTGAGGTCCTTGCCCTCGAACATGACCGAGCCGTTGGTGATGGAGCCGTTGGACTCGAGCATGCCGGTGAACGTCTTGGTGAAAACGCTCTTGCCGGAGCCGGACTCGCCGACGATGGCGAACGTTTCGCCCTCGTAAAGGTCGAGGGACACGCCGCGGATGGCCGTGAGGTAATTGTCACGGACGCGGAATTTAACTTCAATGTCCTTTGCGGACAGAACGATGTTTCTGTTATCTGCCATTACTCTGCCCCCCTCACATATGCGTGCGCGGATCGGCAGCGTCGGCGAGCTTCTGTCCCACGATGTAGAGGGAGATGGAGATAAACGCCAGAACGCCGACCGGGATCCAGAACAGGTGCGGATAGCCGTTCATATAAGAGGTATAGAGCGAGATGGACTGGCCGAGGGACGCGTTGGTCGTGCCGAGACCGAGACCCATGTAGGAGAGGAACACCTCGTAGGAAATGAGCGAGGGGATCTGCCGGGACACATACGTCATGATGACGGAGATGAGGTACGGCAGGATGTTTCTCACGATCATCGTCCACGTCCTGGTGCCGAGGCACTTGGACGCCATGTTGTACTCACGGTCGCGGATGATCATGACCTGCGTGCGGATGAAGTACGCGACAAAGATCCACTCGGTACACGTCATCGTAATGATGAGCGAGCGCATACCGGCGCCGAGGATGTAGGAGAGGATCATGGCGAGCAGCAGGAACGGGACGTTGGAGATGATGTTGTAGACCTCGATCATCCACTTGTCCATCTTCTTGGAGAAGCCCCAGAGCGCGCCGATCGGAATGCCGACGAGCATATTGATGGCCGTGCAGACGAAGGAGATGATGATGGAGTTTCTCGCGCCCGCCCAGACAGCGTCAAATACCTCGTTGCCGACGTGGTCGGTGCCGAAGATGTGCTCGGCGCTCGGCTTCAGGAACTTCATCTCGGCATTGTTGATGTTCGGCGTATCGATGGGGCTGTAGCCGGAGCGCGTCGGCTGAATGAGCGCGAACGCGACAACAGCGATCAGCAGGATCGATACAATGACCGTAAACTTGTTCTTGAAGAACGTGCGGAACACGGATTTCCAGTAGGAATAGCGCGGAGCGGCAATGTGCTCCGATTCCATCTCGTCGAAGGCTGCAAACTCAAAGAGGCTCTTATCGATATTTTCGGTATTCATTTACGCCCTCCCTGCCTTCTCGCTGAGCGAAATACGCGGATCGACCTTCGTGAGAACAATGTCGCCCGCCAGCACCGACAGCACCGATACCGTGGAGAAGATGAACGCGAGCGCCACGATCATAACGTTGTTGTACTGGTTGATGGCGTTGGGCAGCATTTTGCCCATGCCGCCGACGGAGTAGATCGACTCGGTGATGATCGCGCCGGTGATGCAGGCCGCGAGAGACGCGGGGATGCCCTGCGCGATGGGGATGACGGCATTCTTGAAAATATGTCCGCTGAAGATCTCGCGCTGGTTGAGGCCCTTGGCCTTGGCGAACTTCACATAGTCGGAGTTCATCTGGTCCACAACATAGCGGCGCGTCCAGAGCATGAGGCTCGCAATAGACGGCAGCGCCAGCGAGATGATGGGCAGGATCCAGGATCGCACGTCGCCCGGGCCGTAGGTCGTGAAGACCGACGGCAGATTGAAGAGCGTTGTGCCGAGATAGCGGAAGAGATAGATGTACGCGAGCGACGGCACGGCGATGATGAAGATGATATACACCATGCCGAGCTTATCGGCGAACTTATCCTTGTTTCGTGCCATGAGAACGCCGAACGGCAGTCCGAGAATGTAGGCGACCGCCATGGCGAAGAGACCCATGATGAACGAGGTGCCGATCATCGAGGGCTGCCCCTTCTGCGTTTCAAAGGACGCGTAATGGTCGGTGAATTTCTTCATATCCATTCTGTCGAGAACGGACTTATACTTAAGCGAGCCGAAAATGATTCCGGACTCGGCTTCATAACCGGTTTCAAAGGTGACAGGGCGCTTGACCTCGGTGCCCTGCGACTGGAAAAGCACACGGAGTACGTCCAGGCCCTGATAGGTCGGATAAGAGGTACCGAAGTTCAGCGTGATAATGTTCTGATGAATCCACGGGAAGCGGCTGTCGGTATACAGCAGGTACTTGTGCGTCGTGCCGCTGCCGATGAGAGCCACGCCGCCGGTAGGCGTCGTGCCGAAGCGAAGGCCGCGCTCAAGATCCGGGTTCGTCTCATCCTTGACAGACCAGGGAGTATCGATGACGATCAGATGGGCAAGCCAGTTCGCCATGCGCTTGATGACGGGCGTGTCCTTATAGGCATAGTAACGTCCGCTCTGCAGATAATTGGCGATCGTATAGCCCTGCGCGGAATACTGCTCCACAAAGGCCTGGCTTTCCGGAGAATCCGGCTCGATAGCGGCGATCATTTCCGGGCTGCCGGCTTCATAGAGATTAAGGCAGTAGTCGTTGATGCGGACGTAGTCCAGATAACCGAGCTTCTGCCAGGTTGAATAAACGTATTCAGTTTTATCGTCGGATTTTCCGCCGAGCTTGCGGTATGTGCTGTCTTCAAAGAAGATGTTGTCACGCGGCACCAACGTATAGACCATCGTAAACACGATGAGCATGATGATCAAAATGGAGACGAGCGAGCGCAGCAGGCGGTTCCAGATATATCCTTTTCTCATAGGTGGTACCGTTCCTTACAAAGATAGCATCGGTTGACAGGGGACAAAAGGCCCCTGTCAATCGATACAAGAAAGAGCCGAGAAGCATGGCCGCCCGGCTCTCTCTGTTCAATTAGTCAGTGCTTGTGCTGTAGCTGTTCAGCAATTATTTGCCGGCCATCCAGGCTTCCTTCGCGGCTTCGTACTCGGCAGCAGTCACAGGCTCGTCGAGGAGCTGCATGTACTTGAAGTACGGCACCTGGTTGTAAGCAGCCTGGCCATAGAGACCGTAGGCGACGGTGAAGGGCTTCACCTTGCTGATGGTGATGTTCGCGCCGCTGGTGGAGTAAGGACGGAGGATGCCGTTGGTGAGCAGCATGGCCTCAGCCTTCGCGAAGAGCTCGATGCGCTCGTCGCCGGTGGCGGCGGTAGCCTGATCAACGATCTCCTGGACCTCATTGAGGCCGAGGGTCTCGAGAACGGCCTTCTGCTCTTCGGACTGACCCTGGCTCTCGATGTTGATGCCGGAGTAGTTGAGCATGTCGCCGTCGTGGACGTCGAAGCAGTGCAGGTAGGTCAGAGGATCGCCGTAGTCGGGGCCCCAGCCGGCGCCGAACACGAGGTCGATGGAGTTATCTTCGCCGGTGGGCTGGTTGTAGAACGAGGAGTAGTAGACGGAGGAGTTGCCCTCGAGGAACTGCAGGTCGATGACGACGTATTCGCCGATGGCGTCCTCAACGGACTTCTTCATCGCGAGCTGCATGTTCTTCTGGTTCTCAGAAGCGGCGTAGACAGGAACGTCGATGTGGATGGGCCACTCGGAGACGCTGTCGCCCAGCTCTTCCTTGGCGCGCTCGGCAAAGGTCTTGGCGAGCTCGGGGTTATACCAGGCGTCGTGACCGTCGTTCAGATCGATGCCTTCATAATCGGCAACGAGCTCGGCGGCGTACTTCTCAACGATGGAGCCGTAGGCGCGGCCGTCGGAAGTGGTCTGGAAAGTGTAAGGAATGAGGGTGTTGCGGATGACGCCGTCGGCGTGCTCCTCGCCGAGAGTGATGGCCTCAACGGCGTGCGCGGAGTAAGCGGCGTAAACGGCGCGGCGGAAGTCGGCGTTCAGAATGGCGGCCTTGGTGTCAGCCTTCTGGGCGTCGGTCTTGCTGGTGGTGGAGACGGAGGGATCGTTGTACAGAGCGTACATCTGGCGATCCCAGTTGAAGGCGCCCCAGTAAGAGGTGGCGGTGGTCATGCTCTTGTACTGGTTGTCGGGATAGAGCTCGGCAGCCTTCGCAACGACCTCGGGCAGGGACTGGTTGACGGTGGTGGAGGTGACTTCGCCGTTCACGAACATGTTGAACTGCTGGGCGGGATCCTTACCGTCGGAGTAGGTCACGACAACGTGCTGAACGAAAACGTTCTTCGCGTCGTAGTAGTTGGGGTTGGCGTCGAAGCGCACTTCCTGCGCCGGGACGAGAGAGGACAGGATGTAGCAGCCGTTGTAGAGGATGGAGTCGGGTTCAACGGCGCCGAAGTCGGAGCCCTTGGACTCGAGGAACTCGGCGTTGATGGGCCACAGGATGGCGTAGGTGGTCATGCCGTCGAAGTAGCCGCAGGGACCGGTCAGGGTGTAGGTGAGCTGGTTGCCGTCCGCCTTGATGCCGACGTCTTCCCACTTGCCGGTGCCTTCGGAGTACTCGCGCAGGCCGACGATGAGGTCAGCAACGAGGCCGAGGGTCTCGCTCTTGGAGTCAGCAGCGTGCTTCAGACCGGTGACGAAGTCCTCGGCCGTAACGGCGTCGTACTCTTCGCCGGCGCTGGTGGACCAAACGGCGTCGTCACGAATGGTGAAGGTCCACTCGGAAGCATCGTCGTTGCAGCTCCACTCGGTAGCCATGCCGGGGACGAGCTTGCCGTGGTTGTCCTGGGTGAGCAGGCCTTCCACAAAGTTGCAGGTGTAGTCACCGTTGGAGGACTTGTTGTTGTAAACATAGTCCAGCGTGGTGATGTCGAAGTTCGCGATCATGGAGAAAGTGTCCGGACCGGTGTACTCTTCGACAGGCTCCGCGGTCGGCTCTTCAGCCGGCTGCTCAGCCGGGGTCTCAGCAGGCTGTTCCGCCGGGGCTTCCGTGGGAGCCGGAGCAGGAGCCTCGCTTCCGCACGCGGCCAGGCTCAGCACCATGACAACGGCAAGAAGCAGTGCAAGGAATTTCTTCATTGTTTGTTCTCCTCCTTATTGGATTTTCAAACTTTTTTATTAAACGCGGGAAGCGTTAATAAACTTTATGTATTTCCGGCGCTTCAGTCCTCAAAGAGCCGCGCCATGGAAATGCCGAGCTTTTCGCTCATGAGAAAGAGCGTTTCGAGCGACACGCCCTTGACCTCGGCGGCATTGTTCGCCTCGATCTGGCTCACAAAGCTCACGCTCCGGCCGATTGCCTCGGCGAACTGCTCCTGCGTCATGCCGCGCATCTTGCGGTAGTAGGCGATCCGCAGACCGAGTATTCTGAATCGTTCTCTGTAGTCCTCACGCATACATTTTTCCCCTCACGGTAAACCCGTTTACCGGAGCGTGGTTAGTATGTACAAAGACCCCCGGTTCGATTTACTAATTTTAACGAGTAAAGCATAAAATAGTAAATCATCCAGTAGTGTGTTTTTCTACACTCAGAGTGTAACATTTCCGTACAGTGGCGAAAATTGTTTCACTGGGACGGACGAAATCCGTCATTCTGCCGAAAAGCGGACGTTTTTCCTCCGGCGCGGCGGTCACTCCGCGCCGCTGATCTCGACGTATTCGCGCAGGCCGTCGCGCATGGTCTCCTCATAAATTTCCCGCGCGCCGGATACGGAGTCGAGCGCGCTCTCGTCGCAGGCGAGCGCGTAGGCGACCGAGCCGTCCGAGCAGGTGAAGGCGTAAAACGGCAGGCCGCGCACGCTGCGAAGCTCCACGGCGGTCACGGAGACCGTACCGTCGTCGGCGCTGTCCCATGTGACGGCATTCGACGCCGCTTTTTTGATGGCAAGCGCCGGAACGTCCATGGCGCCGTCGAGATACACCGCGCGGAGGACCGCCTGGTTGAAGTCGCCGGTATAAAGAAAACTGAAGCGCACGCTGCACTCGCTCTGCGCGGTGCCGCCCATGCCGCGGAAGGTGATCACACCGTTGTCGTTCTCCGCCGCCGTACCGAGCTCCAGCCCGTAATTGCGCAGCAGGCCGATGAGACCGCTGTGCTCCAGAAACGTCCGCGCCGCGTTTTCCGGCTGGGAAGAGGCAAGGAACGCCTCCTGCTTATCGTAATTGTCCGGCGTGAGCGCCGGGGCGTTGGGGTTCTGCAAAAGGAGCGAGCCGTTTTCCGAAACGGAATATGTCACGCTGCCCCAGCCGTTTGCGGCGACGTTCGCCGCCACGCTCTCGCCGAGCGCCGTGAGATCCACAGACTTCAAAACGCCGAGCGTCACGGTATCGGGCGGGGTGTAATCGCAGTCGAACCGGTTGACGGAAACGTGCCGCCCGCTGCCGGTCTTGCCGGTTTCGATGGGCGCAGCGGTCTGCTCCGTCTGAAAGGCGCTGCCGCCCGCGCCGGGGTCAAGCTGCGGCACGGAAAGGGGCCGGTCCTCCGTATCGGGGGTCTTGTCCCGTCCGGGAAGCAGCAGAATGATGGCGGCGACCGCGGCGATGAGCATCACGCCGAGGAATATCCAGCCCGCGAGCATGACCTTCTTCTGCGAAGCGCGCCGCGCGCGGCGGGAGGTATTTTCTTCCTGACGGGGTTTTCGGTAGTTTTTCATGGTGAGTTCCTTTTGAAGCCTCCCTTGTGTAAAGGGAGGTGGGTTTTGCCGCAGGCAAAAGCCGGAGGGATTGTCGTTTACCCCTCAGTCAGCCTTACGGCTGCCAGCTCCCCTGTTAGGGGCGCCAAGTTGGTTTTCTGCAAGCCCACTTGCCTCCCCTCGACAGGGGAGGTGGCAAAAACGAAGTTTTTGACGGAGGGGTTATCATTTTCCGAAAACTACAATCCCTCAGTCTCGCTTCGCTCGACAGCTCCCTTTACACAAGGGAGCCTTTTTCGTTTATGCGAGCGCAGCCCAGGCGCAGCCGAGGAGCGTGGCATCGCCGGCGAAGAGGAATTCCGCGCCGCCGAGACCGTGCCATTTCGTATACTCCGCGATCAGCGCTTCCATCCGGGGACGCAGCACGGGGTTGAGCTTGAGCATCGTCCCGTCCGCGCAGATGCCGGTGAGCGTCCCCGCGCCGAAGCCGCGCTCGCGCAGAATGGCGCACAGGCATGCCGCGGCGATGCGCGCCGCGCGCTCGAGAAGCATCGTGTTGATCTCGGAAGCGAAGCGGCGGCCATTCTCCGTTTCGAGCGCTTCGGCAACGGCGTTGCCGCCCATGGGGTCAAGACAAAAAGCGTCCACCATTGCGCTCGTAACGGAGAGCGCGGTGATATTCTCCCCGCTCTTCGCCGAGAGAAATCCTTCCTTTGCCGCAAGGAGCAGCGTTTCGCGCAGCAGCAGACGGTAGTATGCCCCGGAGATCATTTTTTCCGCCGGGTGGTCGCCGGGCAGCCCGGAGGCCTCGTCCACGGCGATGTCCGCCGTGCCGCGCAGCGCGCGGCCGAAGCAGCCGGATTCGAGATTGACGAGCGTTTCGCCGCCCATCGCCACCGTTTCGGGCGATTTCGTGACGTCGCACGCCTTCACATGGCAGCAGGCGTTCGTGCCGGTGCCGAGAATAAAGCCGATGAAGTCGGCGTAGCGCGAGCGGTCACACGATGCCATGCCGCCGAGCATGGAGCCGACGGTGTCGTTGATGAGCCGCCAGCGGCGAGCGCCGGACGCGCCGAGCGCGCGCATTGCCGTTTCGATGCCCTCGCATACGAGTTTTCCCTCCGCGCCGGTGACGCGCGATTCCTTGCCCATGCTGATGATGCGCCCGTCGCCATTCGGCAGGCACTCGCACGGGAACGAGAACGCGATGCACGCGCGGTCGGCATCGAGCGCAACGGTGAGAGCAAGCTCCGCAAAGGCGCGGAACATCTCTTCCGCGCTTGTGTCCCTGCCGCGCGTGCCGGGCATACGGCGCTTTTGGAGCGCTTCCGTGACGGGCTTTCCCGCCTCGTCAAAGCGGACGCGTCCGGCGCGCAGATTCGTGCCGCCGGCATCGAGCACGAGAACGCTCTCGCCCGTGCGCGGCGCGCTCGCCGCGGGAAGGAACGACGGCAGCATCATCAGCGTAGAGGCCTCTCCGCGCAGACCGGCGCGCATGTCGGCGATGTAGGCGTCCGTCAGATCCTCAAAGGGCTGCTGCTCATAGAACATGTTGTGTCGCCGGAGAAATTCTTTGGCGGTTTCCTTTGTACACATAGCGGTCTCTCCCCCGTTCGGGCGCGTTTTCCGGCGTCCGGGATGTAATATTTCTTCGGTCAGGCGCGCTCGAGCGGCGTGCATGTATTGCCGGAGATCTTCCAGCGGCTGCAGCCGCCGTTGAACGCGAAGGGCGCGAAGTAGATGTCCGTCGGCCCGCAGTGGACGGAGCCGTCCGCAGCGGTGGACCAGCCTTCGCCGGTGTGGGGCTTGCCGTCCGGGTCGGTGATGGTGAAAAGGCCGTCGTTGCGCAGCTCCAGCTTCCATTCGCCGCCGTCCGCGTCCACATAGGTGTACGTTCCCGCCGGGACGGGCGGGGCGGGCGTGGGCGTGGGCTCCGCCGGGGTGGGTTCCGCTGTCGGCTCCGGCGTTTCCGTCGGGGCGGGCGTGGGCGTCGGTTCCGGTGTGGGCTCCGGCGTGGCGGTGGGCTCCGGCGTCGGCTCCGGGGTGGGTGTGGGCGCTTCGGTCGGCGTGGGCGTCGGCGTCTCGGCGGCCCGCTGCGCGCGCAGATCGTCAAGCTGCACCTGCACGGCCGTCAGCTCCTGTGAGAGCGTTTCGGCGCGGGTGTTCGCGGTCTGCAGACGCATGTAAAGCAATACGATGATAGCGGCAAACAGGAGAAGGAGCACAACGAGCGCGATCAGAAACGGCTTGAGCGGGTCGCGGTAGGTCTCCTCCGGGGACTCATCTTCGTATTCCGGATAATCTCGGGGCATGGTACAGCCTCCTTATCACTCACGAGGAATCTTTGTTATTCTATCAGACTTTGCCGCATTGGTCAAGATTTGGCGGCAAATGGGGCAATTTGGCAGATAAAACGGCCCTCCCGCCATGAAAGCGGGAGAGCCGTGAAGGGGGTAAGGTTATTTGCGCAGCGTAACGGTGAATTCGTCGTCGCCGTTATCGGCTGCGGTCACGGTATAGCCCTGGCTTTCGCCGAAGCGCGTGACGTTTTCGACGGCGCACTTGTTATCGACAAGGACCTCCAGCTCGCCGGGAGCGTCCGCCTTGATCGCCTTCTGCGCCATGATGACCGGCTGGGGGCAGGCAAAGCCTCTCGCATCAACGGTTTTCATGGGCTTATTCCTCCGCTTTCTTCGTGAAGAGCAGGGAGACCACGAGCACCACGACGAAGCCGACGATCACCGCGATCTTGCCGTTGCCGGTCGGGCCGTCGGCAGAGGAGGCGAGCTTCAGGTTGTGGCAGAACGCCGCGCCGCACATCATGCCGAGAACGGTGACGGCACTGTCGCTCTCGCCCTGGCCGGCGAGAATGAGCTGACGCAGCGGGCAGCCGCCGAGCAGGACGCAGCCCCAGCCCATGAGGGCGGTGCCGAGGAAGTTCCAGAGACCATCGTTGTGCGCAACGGGCTGGCCGGTGAAGCCGGGGTTGAACTTGCCGAGAATGAGATTGCCGACGAGAACCGTGAGAATGATCGTCACGAAGCCGGCGACAAGGCCGAAGTCCTTGAACATGACGGCGTTGCGGATGCCGCCGACCATGCACATACGGCTGCGCTGGCAGAGCGCGCCGACGACGAGACCCGCGACGAGCGCGAGACCCCACGCGGCATGCATGCTGCCGGGACCTTTTTCGGAGAACTTGAAGATCGCCGGAGCGGCGAGCCAGAGGACAAACAGCAGCACATAAACGACCGGGAAGGCGGCGCCTTCGGCGAGCGTCTGCTTATAGCTGCGGCCGAGCGTGAAGCCCTTCTTGAGGAACACAACGCCCACGAGAATGCCCACGATGAAGCCCACAAGACCGACAAGGGCGTTCCAGTCGCCGCCGCCGATACGGATGACCATACGCAGCGGGCAGCCGAGGAACATCAGCGCGCCGATCATAACGAACACGCCGAGAAGGAAGCGGATCATCGGGGAAGAGCCGCCGCGGCCCTTGAATTCCTTCGCCGCGACCGCCGCGATGAGCGAGCCGAGCAGGATGCCGACGATCTCCGGACGGAAGTACTGCACGACCTCCGCGCCGTGCAGACCGAGAGCGCCGGCCGTGTCGCGCAGGAAGCAGGCAATGCAGAAGCCCATGTTGCCGGGGTTGCCGTGCGCGCCCAAAACGAGCGCTGCAATGCCGATCACAAGTCCGGTGACGAGGATCAGCCAGTTGTTTTTGAACCAGTTGCTTTTCACAATTTTTCCCTCTCTCTTTCAAAACTGTGTTTTAACGGCTTCATTATACGACGTCTCCCCGGAAAATGCCAAACGGTAAATCGGATATCGCCTGCGGCTCTATCGGAGAAACAGATAGAACGAGTCGTCAATGCAGCGTCCGGCGATCAAGCAGAAAGTCAATGAACGCGCGCGCGGACTTTGTCGGGCGGCGGTCGCGGGAGCGGATCATGTAGATCTCGCGCTCGTTGTTTTTCCCGACGAGAGGGAAGGAGAGAAGCTCCTTTGTCGCGCCCGCGGCAAGACCGGAGACGACGGCGCAGCCGAGCCCGCACGCCACGGCGCGCAGCACGGCCTCGCTGTTGTCGATGCGCGCGACGATGTTGAGCGCGCCGGAGTCAATGCCGTTTTCGGTGAAGAATTTCTGCCCGGCGAGCTGCGTGCCGGAACCGCCCTCGCGGAAGATGAGAGGCTCGCAGAGCAGCGCGTTGCCGGATTCCCCGGCGTCGAACATGGCGCGGTAGCGCGGCGTGTCGGGCGTGACGAGCACGAGCGGATCGGTGGCGATGCAGTCGTAGGTAAGCTCGCGCGTGTTCAGCACCGCGCCGACGAAGCCGATGTGCGTTTCGCCCTGCAATACGGCGGCGTGGACGGCGGCGCTGTCGCCGCTGCGGAGCAGAAAGCGGAAATCCGGGTTTTCCCGGTGAAACTCGCTGATGAGCTGCGGGAGGATATACTGCATCGGGATGGACGACGCTGCGAGCGATACCTCGCGGGAGGTCTGCTCCTCCAGCTCGCGGGAGAGCTCGGCGCAGCTCTGGAGAATGGTGTGCGCATGGTCGTATACGCGCCGCCCCTCCTCGGTGAGCGTGATGCGCCGCTTGCCGGAGCGGACGAGCAGCGGCACGCCGATGTCCTTTTCGAGCGCGAGAATGTGGCCGCTCACGGTGGACTGCGCGAGATAGAGCGCCTCCGCCGCGGCGGTGAAGCTGCCGCGCTCGACCACGGCGCAGAAGGCCTCGAGCTGTTTGAGATTCAGTGTCTGCATGGCACTCTCCTTTTAAAGCTCGCGCAGGTACACACCCGCGATCTCGGGAAGCCCCGGTTCGTTTTCAATGCGCTCGCGTTCCTCCGGCGGCGCGGCCCACGCGATGCCGCAGTCGGCAGTGATGCTCCGCGGCGCGGGGATGAGCCGTCCGGGAATGTTTCGCTCCTGGCAGAGCTTTTCCGTCGCCATCGCAGCGGCGGTCGTGTGGAATGTGAAGATCACGTATTCTTTCTTTTCGCGTACTCTCATAGGGCAATGTCGCGGACGGCATCCGCCGCCTGTTCCGCTTCCTCCATCGTATTGAACCAGCCGAACGAAAAGCGCACCGCGCCCTGCGAAACGGTACCGAGCGCCTCGTGCATCCGCGGCGCGCAGTGCGCGCCGGAGCGCACGGCGATGCCGTATTCGTCGGAGAGAATTTCCGCCGCCTCGCCGGAATCCATGTCGCCGATGTTGAGCGTGACGATCGGCGCGCGGTCCTGCGTGAAGTCGCCGTACACCGTGACGCCCGGCAGGGCGGATACCTTATTATAAAAAGCGCTCATAAGCGCGGTCTCGTGCGCGTGAATGGCGGCGGGGGTGACTTCGTTCAGGAAATCCACCGCCGCGGACAGCCCCGCGATGCCGTGGCCGTTGAGCGTGCCGCTCTCGAGCCGCGTCGGATATTCCTCCGGCTGCTCGCGCCGGTAGGACTGCACACCCGTGCCGCCGGTCTTGAGCGGGCGGATCTCCACGCCGGGCGCGGCGATGAGCCCGCCGGTCCCCTGCGGCCCCATCATGCCCTTATGCCCGGTGAAGCAGAGGACGGAAACGCCGTCGCGCTGCGCGTTCAGGTCAAAGCTGCCCGCCGTCTGCGAGGCGTCGAGGATAAACAGAAGGCCGTGCTCGCGCGCAAAAGCGCCGATGCGGGATGCGTCCAGCGCGTTGCCGGTGAGATTGGAGGCGTGCGTGCAGACGATCGCGCGGGTGTTCGGCCGCAGCGCGCGGGGGAGATCGGCATAATCGATGCAGCCGCGCGCATCGGCGCGCAGGAACGTGACCTCCACGCCCTCCTGTTCCAGCCGGTAGAGCGGGCGGAGCACGCTGTTGTGCTCAAGATCGGTCGAAATCACGTGGTCGCCGGGCCGGAGAAGCCCGAAAATGGCAGTGTTGAGCGCCTCGGTCGAGTTCTGCGTGAAGCACACGCGCGACGGGTCCGCCCCGCCGAAAAAGGCGCAGAGCTTTTCGCGCGCGCCGTATACAACGCGCGCAGCGGAAAGCGCGCTCTCGCTCGCGCCGCGGCCGACGTTGCCCAGCGAGCACAGCGCCTCGCTCACCGCGCGCACCACGCCCTCCGGACGGCGGAGCGATGTGGCGGCGTTGTCGAGATAGATCATAAAAAAACCCTCCCGGAGATATTATCCCCAAGAGGGTAGCACGTTTGCCTTGTTTCGTCAAGAAATCCGATAGTAAAATCGGAATTAAGAATGATCTTTCGTTTCCAGAAACGCGGCGTGCAGACAGCGGAGGGTTTCAAGGCTCTGTGCCTCTGGAACATGCACGGTAAGGCGCCCGTCGGTGAGAAGCACGGCGTCCGGGGAGAGCCCCGCCTCCCGCAGCGCCGCGGCCGCCCGTTCGGGGAGAGAGGCGAACGTGTGCAGATGCGTGCCGACGAGCGAGACGAGAGCGCCCGAGCGCGTCACGGCGGTGAGACGGCCTTCGTCCTCCGGCAGCGGCAGAGGGCGGATGACGGTGCCGGGCGCGGGGACAAGACTGGAGAGCACCGTGAGCGGGACGGCAAAGCGCAGCGCGAGCGCCGCGCTGCGCTCGTGCAGCACCTGCGAGCCGAGCGAGGCGAGCCGGAGCATTTCCTCACTGTCCACGGCGCTCAGCCGCCGCGCCTCCGGAATGAGCCGGGGATCGGCGGTGAATACGCCCTCCACGTCGGTATAGATGCGGCACTCGTCCGCGCGCAGCGCCGCGGCCGCGGCCACGGCGGTCGTATCCGAGCCGCCGCGCCCGAGCGTCGTGATGTCGTTTCCGGGGCTCACGCCCTGAAAACCGGCGATGAGGACGACCTTCCCCTCGTCCAGCTCACGGCGCACGCGCTCCATCGAGAGACGGCGGATGTGCGCGTCGCCGTATGTCTCATCCGTGCCGACGCCTGCCTGCCAGCCGGTGAGCGACACGGCGGGAAGGCCCATTTCCTCAAGCGTCATCGCCATGAGCGCGACGCTTGCCTGCTCGCCGGTGGCGAGCAGCATGTCGAGCTCGCGCTTTGAGGGGCTGCGGCTGTAGTGCGCGGCGGTAGATAAAAGCGCGTCCGTCGTTTTCCCCTGCGCCGAGAGCACCGCCGCGACGGAGTGCCCGGCGCGCACCGTATCGGCGATGAGGCGCGCCGCGCAGCGGACGCGCTCGACCCCGGCGAGCGAGCTTCCGCCGAATTTTTCCACGAACAGCATATCGATAAAACCTCCGGAATGGCAAAATGGGATTTGACACTCCATTGTATTCAACCGTCGTGATGCGCGCCATTTGGGACAATAAAAAAGGCTCCCTTGTGTAAAGGGAACCTTTCATGGGCAGAGCATAGCCCTGCCCATGCGAGGGGAAATAGGATCGTTATTGGCTCCCTTGGGTAAAGGGAGCTGTCAGCGAAGCTGACTGAGGGATTGTAACCTCTGGAAAACGACAATCCTTCCGTCTTTTGCCTTCGGCAAAATCCACCTCCCTTTGCACAAGGGAGGCTTTAATTAGGTCTTATCCCGCTAAAATCTCGGCGCGGATGACACCGTCGGCGGCGACGAGGCGGTTCATGAGCGTTTCCATGCTCTCGCTCATTCCGGCGGTCTCGGCGCTGATGGTGATCGTGGCGCAGCCGCTTACCGGAATGCTCTGATTGATCGTGAGGATATTCGCGCCGCACTGGGCGAACACGCTCAGCACCGCCGAGAGCAGTCCCGTCTGGTCGCGCAGCATCACCTGGAACGTCAGAATGTGGCCGTGGCGCAGATCCTGAAACGCCGTGATCGAGTCCTTATACTTATAAAATGCGCTCCGGCTGATGCCGACGCGGTTGACCGCGTCGCCGACCGTGCTGCACTCGCCGGTCTGCAGAAGCTCCTTCGCTTCCATGACCTTGAGAAAGATCTCCGGCAGCATGTCCGCCTCCACCAGATAGTAGGTGGGGAGATTTCGGTTCGCCATATGTGTCCCTCCGTGAAAAGCATTTGTTTTCGGTGTGCAAATCATATCATCCGCGGCGGAAAAATGCAAGTGCAATTTCCGTGCAGGGCGGACATTGAAAAATTGCAAAAACCGTGTATAATACTTTTATTCATTGAAAGAGAAGGGGAACGCCCATGAAAGCCATCGTATCCGTATTTGCGCGCGACGCCAAGGGAATCACCGCGTACATCACCGCCGCGCTCGCCGAGCAGAACATCAACATTCTCGACATCAGCCAGACGCTCATGCAGGGCTACTTCACAATGATCATGCTCGTCGATCTCGCCGAGTGCGAAATGCCGTTCGATATGCTCTCGCAGCATCTTCGCTCCGTCGGCGAGGCGCGCGGGCTTGCGGTACACGTGCAGCGGCAGGATATTTTCGACGCCATGCACCGGATCTGAGGAGGGCACCATGAGCTATTTCCTCAATACCGACGAGATCGTCCAGACCATCCGGATGATCGAGCAGGAGCATCTTGACGTGCGCACGATCACGCTGGGGCTGAGCCTTCTCGACTGCGCCACCGGCGATATCAAGAGAACCGCCGATAAGGTCTACGAAAAGATCTGCCGCGAAGCGCACGACCTTGTCCCCGTGGGCGAGGCCATCGAGCGCGAATTCGGCATCCCCATTGTGAATAAGCGCGTGTCCGTTACGCCCGTGGCGCTCATCGCGGGCGGGTGCGGGGATGACCTTGTCCCCATCGCGGAGGCAATGGACCGCGCTGCGCGCGAGGTGGGCGTGAACTTCATCGGCGGCTTTTCCGCGCTGGTGCACAAGGGCATGACCTCCGGCGACGCTTCGGTGAGCGACTGGATCGAGGTGGTAGACCCCGTCCTCGATACGGAGGTTCGCAATGCGATTTCCACGGCGATCGAAAAGATCCAGGCCTGCCCGGCCCCGTTCGTCGACAACCGTACGGCACAGGCATGGAAGGATGCCGCCACCTATTGCAATAACGACCTTGTGAACGCGCTTACGAAGGCGCTGACGGCACTGTCGGTCGAAAAATAACCATTTTTCAGCAATGAAAAAGCACTTGATTTACAGCCTGTGCATGTCGGCAGCCCTGATGGCTGCCGCGTGCGCTGATGACAAGGGGACGGATCCCGCCCCCGATCCGAATCCCGACCCCGTTCCCGAGGAGTATTAC
>OLQC01001427.1_pt1 | contig 18935 bp, 17 predicted proteins | sample 1672471 | NCBI WGS metagenome assembly OLQC01 (sample SAMEA3136689, study PRJEB25190) | human gut metagenome | biome: human gut; feature: human-associated habitat; material: faeces | place: Austria | collected 2013
ACATCGACATTCCGAACCGTACGGTGAACGTCGAGCTTTCCGACGAGGAGCTGGCTCAGCGCCGCGCCGAGCTGGAGGCCGGCGATGGCTATGTCGCCCATCGTGATCGCAAGGTTTCTCAGGCTCTGAAGGCTTACGCCGCCTTCGCCCGCTCCGCTGACAAGGGAGCGACCCGTGATCCGGAGCTGATCGACAAGCTGTCCGGTCTCGCCTGATTCAAACATACGAAAAGGGCCTGCGCGATTTCGTGCAGGCCCTTTTCGTATGCCGGTTTTTATTGGCTGGATAGTCGGATTGACGGATTACAGGCCGAACTCTTCGGCGATGATATGCCAAAGCTCGTCTGCGGCCTCGTCGACCACGTTATTGACGATGCGTTTGTCGAATTCCGGCGCAGCGGCCAACTCGACCTTGGCGGTCTCAAGCCTTTTGGCCTGCTGCTGAGGGGTTTCGGTGCCACGGCCGATCAGACGACGTTTCAGTTCTTCGAAGGACGGCGGCTCAATGAACACGGTAAGCACTTCGAGGCCGAGTTCCTTCGCGCGCCGTTTGACCGTCCGGGCTCCTTGTAGGTCGATTTCCAAGACCACGGGGATATTGCGTTCCAGATGTTCCACGACTGGTTTCACGGGTGTGCCGTAGTGGGCGAGGCCGAACACGTCGGCGGTTTCGAGAAACTCCCCCGCCTTTTCTTTGGCCAGGAATTCAGGTTCGGTCATGAAGAAATAGTTCACGCCGTCCACTTCGCCCGGACGAGGCTGGCGTGTCGTGGCGGACACCGACAGCCAGATTTCGGGGTGCTGTTCGCGTACGCGCCCCAGAACAGTGCCTTTGCCCACTCCGGCGGGTCCGCAGAGCACAATCAAACGTCCATGTTGAGAATCAGCCATTCCATCCCCACTCTTGGTTATGTCTTGTTTTCCAAAAAGGAAACTATTCAGAAAAAGAAATTATTCGGCGTCTCCGTCAGCCGCATCATCGGCGTTCTCGTTTTGAGCCTCGGTCAATGCCTGCCGAATATCCCTGGCGACCGACGCGGTGGCTTCGGTCAATTTTGCGATGTCGGGACCATGCGTGGCGATGGAACGAGATACCGTGACCAGCACATTGCCCTTGGTGCCTTTGAACACGGTCTTCAAATCACGTGTCTCCGCTCCCTGCCATCCGTAGCCGGGGGAAAGAATCGGTCCGGTGAACTTGGCCGGATCGACGCCCGAATCGTTGATCCACTGCCCGATGGTGGCACCGATGATAAGGCCGACGGAACCCATTCCATCATTGCCCTTATTGAATTTCTGAGCAGTGCTGGCGATGCCGTACGCCACTGTTTTACCCTTGTATTCGCCTGCCTGACGAATCGCCGTCTGCAGGCTGGCGCCTTCCTGGTTGGACGTCAACGAGGCGATGAACACGCCCCTGCCGTTGTTGAGCGCGTCATTGATGACGCCTCCCAATGACCGTGCGCCGTAATACGGCAGCAGGGTGATGGCGTCTGCCAGCAATGGCGCGCCCGGCTTGAAATAGGCGTCCGCGAACGCGGAAATCGTGGTCGGCAGGCCGCCATGCAGGCAGTCGACGATGGTGATGACACCCATCTGCCGTGCCGCATAGAGCACGCGTTCAAGCGCGGCGATGCCTTTGGAACCGTACCGTTCGAACATGGAGAACTGGAATTTGACAGCTGCGGCACGGCCATTGGCCGCCTGCAGCATACGCATGGAATACAGTTCCGCACCCAACGCGTCGACGTTATAGCCCCAGTCAGTGAGGAGCTGCCGATGCGGGTCGATGCCGACGCACAACGGGCCGTATTTGGCCATTGAATTGCTCAGTCGCAGACCGAAATCCGAACGCTGGGCATTCACTTCCTCACTGCTGGGGCTACTCATCATTAGTCACGGCTTTCCAATTCGAACAGCTGCGTGGAATGATCCTGAATACTCATGATCTGATAATCATTATTGCGCACCGCCTCGATAGCCATCAACACGGCGGAGAATTCCGTCATGGTGGTGAACTGCGGCAGGTCGGCTGCGATAGCCGCCGAACGGATGGCGTAGCCGTCGGAACGGGAACCGCGGGAGTTCGGCGTGTTGAGAATCAGGTCGATCGCGCCTTCCTCGATCAGCTGGACGACGTTCTTGCCGACGCTGCCCTCCGCATGGTAGGTGGTGATCGGGTCGTCTGGATCGGAGTCCATACGCACGCTGATCTTGTCGACGATCTTGGAATCGATGCCGTAGCGGCGCAGCACGGATGCCGTGCCTTCGGTGGCCCAGATGTTGAAGCCGAGCTCGACCAGTCGCGCGGCGAACAGCGGCAGCTGGCGCTTGTCGGTGTCGTTCACGGAGATGAACACGTTGCCGCTGGTCGGCAGGCCGCCTTCGTATGCGGCGAGCTGGCTCTTGGCGAACGCGTGCGGGAAGTCGCGGTCGAAGCCCATGACCTCGCCGGTGGAACGCATTTCCGGTCCGAGCAGCACGTCGACGGTCTTGCCGAGCGGAGTGCGGAATCGCTTGAACGGAAGCACGGATTCCTTGACGGCCACCTGCTGGCCACGATGGATGTCGCCACCGTCGCCGTGGGGCAGGAGCAGGCCGTTGTCACGCTGCTGCTGGATGGTTTCGCCGACCATGATGCGGGCGGCGGCCTTGGCCAGTGCCACACCGGTGGCCTTGGAAGCGAACGGCACGGTACGGGAGGCACGCGGATTGGCCTCGATGACGTACAGAGTGTTGGCCATGAAGGCATACTGCACGTTGATCAGGCCCTGCACGCCACAGCCCTTGGCAATGGCGTAGGTGCCTTCACGCAGACGACGGATCTGGTCATCGGACAGCGTGCTCGGAGGCAGGGTGCAGGCGGCGTCACCGGAATGGACGCCAGCTTCCTCGACGTGCTCCATGATGCCGCCGATATACAGCTCCTCGCCGTCGAACAGCGCGTCGACGTCGATTTCCACGGCATCCTGCAGGAACTTGTCGATGAGCAGCGGCGAAGGCAGACGGCCGGACACGACGGTGTCGGCCTGGGCTTCCTTCAATGCGCGATCGACGTACTTGCGCAATTGGGCGTCGTCGTAGACAATTTCCATGCCACGGCCGCCGAGCACGTAGCTCGGACGGACCAGCACCGGGTATCCGATGGCGTGCGCGGCCTCGCGGGCCTCGTCCAGGCTCAGCGCGGTGCCGTAGCGCGGCGCGTTCATGTCGGCCTTCTTCAGCACCTCGCCGAAGAGCTCACGGTTTTCGGCCAGATCAATGGATTCAGGCGTGGTGCCGAGAATCGGAACGCCTGCGGCCTTCAGTCGGGCGGCCAGGGACAGCGGGGTCTGGCCGCCGAGCTGGACGATGACGCCCTTGATCGGACCCATCTTCTTTTCGGCCTCGTAGATCTCGAGCACGTCTTCGAAGGTGAGCGGCTCGAAATACAGGCGGTCGGACATGTCGTAATCGGTCGACACGGTCTCCGGGTTGCAGTTAACCATGATCGTGTCATAGTTCTTGCCCAGTTCCTGCACGGCGTGCACACAGGTGTAGTCGAACTCGATGCCCTGGCCGATGCGGTTCGGACCGGAGCCGAGGATGATCACGGCCTCGCGGTCGCGAGGACGCAGCTCGGTCTCATCCGCGTAGCAGGAGTAGTAGTACGGGGTTGCCGCGTCGAATTCGGCGGCGCAAGTGTCGACGGTCTTGAACACCGGGCGGAGGTCGTACGACCAACGCAGCTCACGGATGGTGTTCTCGCCCTCGTCTCCCAGACGGCGCAGGTGCGCGATCTGCAGGTCGGACAGGCCGGCGAGCTTCGCCTTCTTCAGCAGCTTCCTGGTGAGCTTCTCCGCGTTCTTGACTTCCAGCGCAGTCTCGTTGATGAGTGCGAACTGGCGGATGAACCACGGGTCGATCTTGGTGGCCGCGAAGATCTGCTCTTCGGTGGCGCCTCCCCACAGGGCACGCTGAATCTGCAGATAACGGTGCTCGGTCGGCACCTTGATGGCGTCGAGCAGCTGGGAAACCTCGTCCTCGGACGGCTTGTCACCATCCCAGTTGAAGCCCATGTGACGCTTGTCGATGGAGCGCATAGCCTTACCAAGCGACTCCTGGAAGTTGCCCGCGAGAGCCATGGCCTCGCCGACGGACTTCATGGAGGTGGTCAGCGTCGGATCGGCGCCCGGGAACTTCTCGAACGCGAAACGCGGCACCTTGGTGACCACGTAGTCGATGGTCGGCTCGAAGCTGGCCGGCGTGGACTGGGTGATGTCGTTCTGGATCTCGTCCAGCGTGTAGCCGAGGGCCAGCTTGGTGGCGATCTTGGCGATCGGGAAGCCTGTGGCCTTGGAAGCCAACGCGGAGGAACGGGACACGCGCGGGTTCATCTCGATGACGATGATACGGCCGGTGTCCGGGTTGACGGCGAACTGGATGTTGCAGCCGCCGGTGTCGACGCCCACGCCACGGATGATGGCGATGCCGATGTCACGCAGCTTCTGGTATTCGCGGTCGGTCAGGGTGAAGACCGGTGCCACGGTGATGGAGTCGCCGGTGTGCACGCCGACCGGGTCGACGTTTTCGATCGGGCAGACGACCACGACATTGTCCTTCTTGTCGCGCATCAGCTCGAGTTCGTATTCCTTCCAGCCTTCGATGCCTTCCTCGATCAGCACCTCGTCGGTCGGGGAATAGTGGATGCCGGCGCCGGCGATGCGGTGCAGCTCGTCTTCGTCGTGCGCGATGCCGGAGCCGAGACCACCCATGGTGAAGCTCGGACGGACCACCAGCGGGTAGCCGAACTTCTCGGCGATCTTGTCGACTTCCTCAAGGGAATGCGCGATGTCGGAGCGGGCGGATTCGGCGCCGGCCTCCTCCACGACCTTCTTGAAGAGTTCGCGGTCCTCGCCACGATCGATGGCGTCAAGGGACGCGCCGATCAGCTCGACGTTGTACTTCTTGAGCACGCCCGCCTCGCCCAGCGCCATGGCCGCGTTCAGCGCGGTCTGTCCGCCCAGCGTCGGCAGCAACGCGTCAGGACGTTCCTTGGCGATGATCTGCTCGAGGATCGGGGTGGAGATCGGCTCGATGTAGGTGGCGTCGGCCATTTCCGGATCGGTCATGATGGTGGCCGGGTTGGAATTGACCAGAATGACCCTAATGCCCTCTTCGCGCAGCACGCGGCAGGCCTGGGTGCCCGAATAATCGAATTCCGCGGCCTGGCCGATCACGATCGGACCGGAGCCGATGACCATCACGGACTTGATGTCTGTGCGCTTAGGCATTGCGGGTTCCCTCCTTGACGGAACGCATGAGATCAACGAAACGATCGAACAGGTATGCGGCATCGTGCGGGCCGGCGGCGGCTTCCGGGTGATATTGCACGGAGAACGCCGGGATATCGACGCACTGCAGGCCTTCGACCACGTTATCGTTCAAATCGATATGGCTGACGAACACCTTGCCGTATTTGCCGTTCTCGAATGGCGCGTCGACGGTTTCGCCGATTGGCGCATCCACGGCGAAGCCATGGTTGTGCGCGGTGATTTCGATTTTGCCGGTGGTCATATCCTTGACCGGCTGGTTGATGCCGCGGTGGCCGAATTTGAGCTTGTACGTGCCGAAGCCGAGCGCGCGGCCCAGCAGCTGGTTGCCGAAGCAGATGCCGAAGAACGGATATCCGGCGTCGAGCACCTGACGCAGCAGATTCACTTCAGGATCGGCCTGTTCCGGGTCGCCCGGACCGTTGGAGAAAAAGACGCCGTCGGGATTAAGGGACTGGAGCTCGTCGAAGGTGATGGTGGACGGCACCACATGCACGCGGCAGCCGCGTTCGGCCATGCGATGCGGGGTCATGGACTTGATGCCCAGATCGACGGCCGCCACGGTGAACAGCGGTTCCTTGCCTTCGAATTCGCCGCAGGGTTCGATGGTATAGGCTTCCTTGGTGCTGACCTCGTCGTAGAGGCTCATGCCCTTCATCTGCGGAGTGGCCTTGACCTCGTCGAGCATGGAGTCGATGGCGCGCAGTTTGCCGTCACCGTCGAGCAGCGCGTCGCCTGAGAAGATGGCCGCGCGCATCACACCGGCGGAACGCAGGTGGCGTACCAGCTTGCGCGTGTCGATATGGCTGATGCCGACGATGTGGTTGGATTCGAGATCGTCGTCAAGGCTGCCGGTGGCGCGCCAGTTGCTCACATTCGGGCTGGGATCGCGCACCACATAGCCTGCGACCCAGATTCTGGAGGATTCCGGATCCTCCCCGTTGATTCCCGTGTCCCCGATGTGCGGGAACGTCTGTACCACGATCTGACGGTCGTAGCTGGGATCGGTAAGCGTTTCCTGGTAGCCGGTCATGCCGGTCGCGAAAACGATCTCCCCGCTGGTCGTGCCGATCGCGCCGTATGGCTCGCCCACATACACCTGTCCGTCTTCGAGAACAAGAACGGCATCCTGAGGGTCAAACATCACGGCTTCGGAATCATACTGGTTCACCAAAACCCCCTTATAGTCAAGGTATTCGTACCAAGGATAGCGGCCGGTTAGGACTCGCGACCCGGCCGAATCGCTTAACTTTCGGCTTTATTCAGCCGAAGGTTCGGTCGGTTGTTCGGCCACTTCAGTGGCTTCCGCATCGGCGCTCACCGCGCTGAGCAGACCATGGATGAACGCCGGCGAATCGTCGTCGCACAGCGTTTTGGCAAGGCTCAACGCCTCATCGATGGCCACCATGTTGGGAACATCATCGTTGAACATGATCTCCCATGCGGCGATGCGCAGGATATTGCGGTCGACGACGCCCATGCGCTTGACCTTCCAACCGGTGGAATGTTCGTCAAGCATGGCGTCGATGGCGGCGATATGCTCCGCCACGCCACGGACGATTTCGATGGCGTAGTCGGGCAGCGGGGTCTGAGCGCCGGGCTGCTCGATGCGCTCAGCAAGAAGGGACAGGATGTCCTGTCCCTTCTCATCCGCTTCATACAACGTGTTCAGAGCCCTCTTGCGAGCGGTGGAACGTGCCATGAAACTTCGCTGTCCTTACTCTCAGTTCTCGCGGCCGAGGTAGGAGCCGTCGGTGGTGTTCACCTTGACCTTCTCGCCTTCGCCGATGAACAGCGGCACCTGGATCTCGGCGCCGGTTTCGACGGTGGCCGGCTTGGTGCCGGCGTTGGAACGGTTGCCCTGCAGGCCCGGCTCGGTGTGGGTGACGGTCAGGACGACGGAAGCCGGCAGCTCGACGGACAGCGGGGTGCCGTCGTGGAAGGACACGACGCAGTCGGTGCCTTCGAGCAGGAACTTGGCCTGGTCGCCGACCAGGGTCTTCGGAATGAAGATCTGGTCGTAGGTGGTCATGTCCATGAAGACGAAGTTGTCGCCGTCTTCATAGGAGTACTGGAGGTTGCGGTTGTCGACGGTTTCGAATTCCATCTTCATGCCCGCGTTGAAGGTCTTGTCGACGATCTTGCCGGAAAGCACGTTCTTGATGGTGGTGCGCACGAAGGCGGGGCCCTTGCCCGGCTTGACGTGCTGGAACTTCATGACGGTCCACAGCTGCCCGTCGAGGTTCAGGACGGATCCGTTCTTGATGTCGTTAGTAGTCTGTGCCACGTTATTCACCTATTTCAAATTCAAACTAGCTTAGGCAAAGCCCAAAAATTGCCTCGGCTATTATGCCACACCGGGTATACAGGAAGTGAACGCTGGGGTTTCCCATGTGCCCCCGGCTAGACTGGATGAATATGCGATCCTTCTTCGAAGCCATATCCGTGTCCTGCGTCATCCCCGCGCAATCGCCGGCGGACGACGAACGCACGGTGTTCGAGAACCTGTCCTTTGCTGTGGAGCGCGGCGAGATCGTCGATCTGGTGGGACCGTCCGGCTCCGGCAAGTCGAGTCTGTTGACCGCGTGCGCCCGGCTCAACCCGCATGCGCACGGCGCGTTCGCCCTTGAAGGCAAGGGCAGCGGCGAGTTCACGCCGCAGCAGTGGCGGCGGGATGTCGCCTACCTGCCGCAGAAGCCGATTCTGACGGGCAAGAACGTGGCCGAGGCGATCCGCCTGCCCTGGACGCTCGCGATTCGCGGCAAGGGCGGCAAGGGCGAGCATCTGCTGCCCGACGAGCGCATCCGCACGACGTTGGACGCGATGGGCTGCGAGGACATCGATCTGGAGCGCGCCCCGCACGACCTGTCCGGCGGCCAGGCGGCCCGCGTGGCCCTGGCCCGCACACTGCTCACCGATCCGAAGGTGCTGCTGGCCGACGAGGTAGATGCCGGTCTCGACGACGACAACGCGGCCAAGGTGGCTACAATCATGGCGGACGCGGCCGCACACGGCATGGCGATCATCCGCATCCGCCACCGTCCGCCGGACGGACGGGCCACCCGCACGCTGACACTGGACAAGGGGCGGCTGACCGAACACGAGATGACGGATCCGGCGGCGCAGGACGCGAACGCGGTGTCTGCCGGCGCCGATGAAAATGAGGAGACGCAGGCATGAGCGGCGATCTGGGCAATTCCTACAACATCGATATCTGGGGTCTGCTCATCGCGCTGGGCATGGTGGCCGTGGCGGCCATCATCAGCGAACTGATGCACATGGGCATCGGCAAGACCCTGATGTGGTCATCGTGCCGCGCATTGGTGCAGCTGTGCGCCATGGGCTTCATCATCGGCTACGTGATCCGGTCGAACAGCGTATGGATGGTGTTCGCCCTGATGGCGGTCATGCTGGTGGCGGCCGTGCAGATCGTGATGTCCCGCGCACGCGGCATCCCCAAGGGCCTTGCCGGGCCGATCTTCCTGAGCCTGGTCATCACCATGCTGCTGATGCTGGCGCTGGTCACCGAGCTCATCGTGCGCCCGCACCCGTGGTACGCGCCCCAGCTGGTGGTGCCCCTGACCGGCATGCTGCTGGGCAACACCGTAACCGCCTTGGCGGTGGGATTGAGCCGTTTCTACGAGAGCATGGAGGAGCGGCGTGACGAGGTGGATATGATGCTGGCGCTGGGAGCGACCCCATGGGAGTCGGCCCGCCCGTCCATCGTCTCGTCGATTCGCCTGGGCCTGCTGCCCACCACCGCCTCGCTGGCGTCCAGCGGCATCGTGACGATCCCGGGCATGATGGCCGGTCAGGTGATCGCCGGCGGCGACCCGCTCAACGCCGCCAAGTACCAGTTCGTGGTCCTCGACGCCATCGCCGCGCTGACCCTGCTGGCCGACGGCCTGATCATGGTCATGATCTACCGCACCTGCTTCACCGCCGACGACCAATACCGCCCGCCCGAAGCGCGCTAATCAGCTAAGCTCCCTCTGATAAGCTCCCTCTGACGAGGGAGCTGTCGAACGCAACGAGACTGAGCGAGAGACCACCCTACGCGATGGTGACCAGCGTGCCGTCCGGCACCTGGTCATAGAACCATTGCGCGTCGGCCACAGTCAGGCGCACGCAGCCGTGCGAGGCGGGCTGGCCGAGTTTGGCACCCTCCTCCGGCAGATAGTCGCCGAAGGCCTCGCCGGTCGGCACCGAGTGGAACAGGTACGAACCGTAGAACTGCACCCAATAGTCGGCGCCCATGCCTTCTTCGGCATTGTAGAAGTGTTCGCCGCGTGTATCGATGGTGTACGAGCCGTGCGGGGTGGCGTCGTCGACGCCGGTACTGGCGATCATCGTATAAATGGTCTGGCCACCGGACTTGACGTACACCCGTTGTTTGGCGAGACTGACCTCCACGCTCAGGTCGGAGTACTGGGATAGGTCGGGCTGTTTGCCGGTCGGCCCCTTCCAGTCCACGCTTTGCGCGGCTTTGTCATCGCCGTTCTGCGTGTTCTGCGTCTTCCGCGACCCGCCCTGTTTGCCGCTATCGGGAACCTGCTTGCGGGTAACGGCCGTGGGCTCGTTCGCCGCTGCGGTTGCGGCGGCGGTTGCGGTGTCGGCTCGCGGCCAGCTGCGCTGCGCCGCCGCGGTCTCGACTCCGGCGCCGATCAGGCAGAACAGGATACAGCAGGCGACCACTCCGCGCCGAATCACGTAGACCCGATCGCGACTCCAATTCACGTTCAACGTCGGCAGCCTCACCATATGCCTCTTCTCACCACAAAGACCATTCGGGTCGATTGTAAACAGGCATTGCGACGCCCTACGCCTCGGTTTCAGCCGTGATCTCGACTGCAGGAACGGCATCGTCCGGGGAATCTTCGCCCGACGCCGGCACCGTCCAGCGCCACAGGCTGATGAAGCACAGGAGCCCACCGGTACGGTGGTAGACACTCATCTCCTGAGTGAGTCGCTGCACGCGGTCGGCAATCTGGCGCGTACGGGTATGCGATTTGACGATGGAGAAACGTGAGACGCACAGCATCGCGTAGTACACGGCGCTCACGATGAACAGCACGGACATCGTCCACAATCCCATCGCCAGTTTGACGATGGCCATAATGCCGCCGAGCGTTGTGGAGAAGGCGACGGCCAGTGCGACTTTGTCGTTGTTTTCCATGGCGCCCAGGATGTTCAGCGTGGTGGATTTGCCGGCGCCGGATGCGCCGAGGAGACTGCCTGGCCATTCCTGCAACCGGTCCTGTTCCCCGGCGAGCCGGATATCGACTCCATCGCCGATCCGGCCGAACGCAAACGCCGCATCCTTCTGAAGCAGTTCTACGTTTCCGGCATCATCGGCACATTCCGTGCAGCGCTAAGCGGCTCGATCATGACCACCCCCACCGAGATCGGGCACTTTGTCTCCGAAGAACTGCTCCCCCGCATCGCGCCGCATATGCAAATGCCATCGCAATCGGAAACAGCGCAGCAGCCAGCGGCATCACCGCAAGCCCAGTAGCGAGGTCAACCCACAGCTGGCGGCGCGGGAAACAGGTCGCGCCGCCCAGTACGCGAATCCGGCGAGCTTCTACCGAGTCGCGAGGAAGAAGAAACGTGGGAAGGGGAAGATGATGCTGCCGTCCGACTGTGTGGGGTATTCCTCGCGGACTTGGGCGAACACTTCGGCCTCGAACTTCTTGCGCCCGGCGTCGTCAAGCGCTTGCAGATACGGCCTCATGCCGGTGCCACGATACCAGTCCATAACCGCCTCATGCGAGGGCAGCGTGTGCATGTACGTGACCTTCCACATGCGGAAGGCGCTGGCATGCGCATGCAGCAGCTCCCAGTATTCGGGCGGCGTGAGGTTGTAGAACTCGCGTTGCTGCGGCAGCTTGTCCGCGAACGCGGGCGAGTGCACGATACCACCGATGATGCGGTGAATCGGCTCCTCATAGTTCATCGGCGTCTGCACAGCCAGCACTCCCCGACCCTGAGCCGGGCGAGCAGTCCGGGAATCAGATGCGGATGGTCCGGCACCCATTGGATGCAGGCATTGGAGAAGACCACGTCGAAGTCGGCCGGCAGCTCGTCCAGCCGCGCGGACACGTCGCACAGCTGGAAATCGATGTCGGGATAGGTTTTGCGCGCTGTCTCGATCATGACCGGCGAGCTGTCGACGCCGAGAATCTTGGCATGGGGATAGCGCTCGCGCAGCACGGCCGTGCTGTTGCCCGGCCCGCAGCCAATATCCAGCACGCGCGTGACGCTGCCGTCGTCCGGCGGCAGCTGCATCGCCAGATCACGCGCCGGCTGCGTGCGCTCCCGTTTGAATCGCAGATACTGTTCCGAATCCCAGGTAACCATGCTCCCCACGCTAATCAGCCATTCACATATCGGCCGATATTATCTCACAATTCAGCCGAGCAGGGCGTCGCGGCGGGCGATGAGCCCGTCAATCGCGGCCTCGCCTTCGATGACGGTGAAGGTCAGGGACTTGCGTTCGCTGGCCTGCGGGGCGATGGCGTGCAGGTCGCCGCGCTGCTCGTGCCAGCCTCGGCCGTGGACGCTGGAGTTCGAGGGTTCGAGGCCGACCACGTAGTCGCCCGCACCCGTCGACTTCCATTCCATGAAGTATGGGAAGAGGCTGGCGTCGAAGTCGATGACGACTCCGAGTCCGAGCTTGCGGTTGACCACGGCGGCGAAGCTGCGGCCGTTCTCGTCGGCGGCGAGCTCGTGCAGGTACACGCTTTCGGGACTGATCGTCGCGGAAGGATTCGTTGGTCACCTCATCCTCGACCGTGATCGACAGCCGGCCGTACACGCTGGTGATTGTGCGACGCAGTACGAGGTTCTCGCCGCGGTATTCGAACTGGCAGACGTCGAGGGCGCGGTCGGCCATGGACACGAAACGCAACGGACCGTTCTTCACCTCGATGGCCTTGAGGCCGTGGGCTCGGCCTTCCTAGTATTCGATCGGGCGCACGTAGGCGGCCTGCTGAAGGCTGCCCATATGGGCCAGCATGTCGGCTCGCGTGCTGTGTTCTGTGGACGTCATCGTCGTCACCGATCCTTGATATTTATGCCTCACGCCTGCGCAGCGGCGGCATCCGCGGCGTCGTTCTTCAGCGCGCGCAGCAGGGCCTTGTTGCGGGATTCGATGATGCGCTTGCCGTCCTCGCCCTGCCAGGAGAAGAAGCCCTGGCCGGTTTTGGCGCCGAGATTGCCTTCCCTGACCTTCTCGGCGAGCAGCGGGCTCGGGCCGGTGCCGTTGTCCATATCGTCGAACAGGTAAGTGCTGATGTTATAGAACACATCGAGGCCGCCGAGGTCGATGCTGGCGAGGGGGCCGACCAGGTTCCAGCGGCGGCCGAGGCTGTACTTCATCACGTCATCCACGGTGGCCGCGTCCGCGATGCCCTGCTGGACGATGTGGAACGCCTCGCGCAGCACGGCCAGTTGCAGGCGATTGCCCACAAAACCCAGCGATTCCTTCTTGATCTTCGCCGGCTTCTTGCCGATCTTGGCCATGAGGTCGAAGGTGATGTCCACTACCTTCGGGTCGGTCTTCTCACCCGGCACCACTTCGACCAGCGGCATCAACTGCGCGGGGTTCCAGAAGTGCGCCACCACGAAGCGCTCGGGGTGCCCCATCACCGACTGCAGCGCGGTGGGGCTCAGGCCGGAGGTGTTCGTGGACAGAATCGCGTCCTTGGGGGCGGCGTGCTCCACTTCGACCCAGACGGACTTCTTGATGTCAAGGTTCTCGGCCACGGATTCGATGACGAAGTCCACGTCCGCCACGCCGCTCGCATAGTCGGCGTAACCGGTGATGCGGGCCAGCACCGCGTCCAAGGTGTCGCCGTCCTTGAGTAGTCCGGCTTCGGCGAAGTCCTCGGCATCCGAACGAATCGCCTTCATCGCCTTCTCCAGCGAGGCCTCGCCGCGGCCGACCAGATGCACCGGATATCCGGCCAACGCGAACTGCAACGTGATCGCGTGGCCCATGGTTCCCGTGCCGACGTTCGCAATCGTCTTGATATCGTCCACTGTCTCAATCACGGAGACCCCTTCTTTCCGGCGGTTCGTCTGGCGTTGGTGTACGCATGAACAGCACCGTGCCGTTATGCGTTTGCTCGCATTCTATGCCGATTTCGCTACGTGAACATTTACTGAACATTTCGCGGATTCGACTAGTACAAATCCCCATATCAGCACAAAAGCGTGGTGCCGCAACACCGAAGTGTTACAGCACCACGCTGAAATGTTCATGTCGTTACGCTGTCATCGCGCACCCACAGCGGAATCGATAGGAAACCTCACCGGAGTAGGTGAACACGGGGGCGACCAGCATGGACGGACCGAACATATACTGACGGTCCAGCGTGCGGCATGCCGGGTCATCGGGGAATTCCACGAACATGGAACGCATGACCGGAGTACCGTTCACATGAGGCTGCAGGCCAAGCTGGTAGACATACGGCATGAGTTCAAGCTTGAGCTTGGTGAACTCGCGCACCACATCCACGGCGGTCTGGCCGGGCACCAATGCGACGCCGTTCTTCTCGTCTTCCTCGTCGAACAGCCACGGCACACGGTACACGGTGGAACCGTGCAGTCGCGAGTGGGAGCCGAGCATGCCGAACGCCACCCAACGCTTGTAGACGGCCGGGTCCGGGAACGCACCTTCGAAACCGCCGGATGTCGTGACTCCAGAAGCCGAAGCCGGAGGAGGTCAGCGACAGGCCGGCACGCAGGGACTGGGCCATGCCATTGAAGGTGGATTCGCAGTCACCGCCCCAGTGCACGGGCTGCTGCTGGCCGCCGACCGTCGCGGAGCGCGCATACAGGCAGGCGTTGCCCTTGCCGTAGGTTTCTTCGATGGCTTCGAACACGGCCTGGTTGTACAGCTGGGTGTACCAGTTGTGCATGGAGAGCTTCGGAGAGCCGTCATACCAGACGACGTCGCGCGGGATGCGCTCGCCGAAATCGGTCTTGATGGCGTCCACGCCCTGATTCAGCAGGGCCTTGACCTTGTCCTTGAACCATTCACGGGCGGCCGGGTTGGTGAAGTCCACCAAGCCCATGCCGGCCTGCCAGAAGTCGGTCTGCCAGACTTCGCCATTGGGCTTGCGCACCAGATAGCCCTTGTCTTCGTGCAGGCGCTTCAGCGTGGATTCGATGTCGCCGAAGAAACGCTTGTCCCACTCGAAATCGCACCAATGGAACTCGCGCATCCAGTAGCAGTCGTAGTGGAAGGCGGCCAGCGGAATATCACGCTCGGCCATACCGTCGATGAAGGAGTTGATGGTGGCCTCGGTGTTCTCGGAACCGATCTCAAAGGAGACATGGCCGCGGTTGTTGACCAGTACGCCATACCCATTGGAGGTCATGTAGAACGGGATGTCCTTGTAGCCCTGCTCGGAAGCAGTGCCGCCATCCTCATTCCAGATGTCGACGCTCTGACCATTCTTCACGTAAGCGCCGAAGCGTTCGCCCAAGCCGTATACGTCTTCGCCAACCGACAGATGCAGCTGGATGGCAATGAACACGTCGGATTCATCACGGGCGGAACCGTCCATGGTCACACCGAATTCGCTGACCGGCTGGGCGGTGACGTTCGATTCGGCACCGAGCTTGAATCGGCCCAGCGACTTGCCTGCGGACTCAGTGAGCACCTTGCCGTCCTCGCCGATGAAGGTCAGGTTCCAGGGGGCGCCCTTGACGACCTTCACGGTAAGTCCGCCAGTGGTCAGCGTGACATCCGCGCCATTGACGCCGACTTCGCCGTCGCCATTGCCGTTCGCCTGAACGGTCACGTAATCACGGTTGCCGGGTTCGTCGGCATTGAGCGGGAATCCGGGGTATTCGGTGGCGCCTTGCCAGTGTTCGGCACACACACGAATCACGCCTTCCGCAGGTGTGGTGATGTCCACATTGAATGTGGGCAGGTTCAGGGTATCGTATCGGCCGCGCACCACGGAGGTCGGGGCGAGGACGTTGAGGCTTTCGGTGGTGGCATCCGCCGCCAGTTCGTAGGCTTCACGAGCGTAGAGGGCGTCGACGCCGTCACGAATCATCCAGTAGCCGTTGGTGAACTTCATTGTTGCTGCTCCTTGGTGGAGAGGTGGTTTCGACCGCCAGGGAACAAGGCAGCCGAAACCAAAATCAATATGTGCTGCTTGTTGATTGAATTGCCTGTTGTGCGAATGACCTTACTTCACCGCGCCGGTGGTGATGCCGTACCAGTCGCCGGAGCCCATCATGCCTTGCTCATCGTACTTGCCGGTGTCGGCCAAGGAACCGGTGATAATCTTGTCCCAGCCATATTCGGACACGTAATCGTTGAGGTTGGTGAGCAGGCCTTGGCTGGCGAGCAGGCCGGACGTGGCGTTGCCCTTGTTGTATCCCGTAACGTCCGGAGCGTCGTCGGAGTTGAGGACCTGGGAGGCGTTCTGGCGAATCTGTTCGAAGGCCTTCTTCTCGAATTCGACCTTGACGCCGGTCTCACACATTTTCATGCTTTATGAGGCATACGCACATTTCCCATCAAACGCACAGGTGCAAGAATGGCAGCAATTCGCCATTTTTGAAATCACCATGTGCGTTTGACGGCGCGTAAGCCTCACATTGTTCTCAGCAGGACCGAATTTCTGCGAGCCCCCCTATAGCGCTCCCCTACGCAATATGTCCGCAAACGACCACACCACATGGGCGATACGCGCCAATTCGGCGTAACGGCCGATGGACAGCCACTGCACACGGTACCGTTCGAACCACAACTCCAAATCGGCGGCAAGACGGGCGCGGCGCGAGGCATCCAGCGCACGGCCGGTCACATCCTTGGTGTCACAGGCGTCCTCGCCGCCAGCCAATACCAGCAGTTCCTCACCCAGTCTATTGAACAACCGCTGCCCATCCAGCATCACCCACAGCAGCTCCGGGTTCAATCCTCCTCGTGCCGAGCCATCGAGCACCGCGACAACCGCACTGCCGCAATCAATCAACGCCCGGTCGCAATCCCGGCGTCGTTCGAGACGGGCATGGTTCCGCAGGAGCAATCGGCGGCGCGCGTCGGCGCATCCCAGCGCACGGTCAAACATGAGCTCTCCCCCGCACGACCGTTCCACATACGATGCCACATCCGTATTCAGCATGCCGGTGCCGGAACCGTATTCCAGTTCCAGCACTTGCACGGCGAGGTCCCAGGGGAACGACACTCCATCGGAGTCGATGCGAGCGAGTGAATCCATAAGCCAACCGGATTCGTCGCCATACGCCAGATTAGAAATCCGATGGTTCATTTCGCATGCGTCAATTGCAACCGGGTTCCACGCGTTTTGCGCACCGTAGCACAGTCCCGGCACGCTCAACCGCGGATCATTGACATGCCCATAGTCACCCCAATCGGTGACCACCATGCCTTCCGCACCATATTTGAGCCCGGCCACCGCCATGCGGTACGTGTTCAGCCAGGCACCGTCATAGTCGGGGAAGAACCGGCTCCACGCACGCACGGCAGGGCACACGAATTGGCGGCGGCCTTGTGATGCGATGGTCTGGATCTTGCTTTCGTCGATATCCGGCTCATACATCCAGTTGAGCATCGTGATGTCGCCGGGCAGCAAGTCCATGGTGTGCGGATTCTCGAGCGCGATATCCGCCCACAGCATCGGTTGTAGACCACGATGGGCAAGCGTGCTGCATAGGTCTTTGACGAAATCGGCATACAGCTCATCGCGACTGGCGCCCGGCGAGTCCTGTACGGACCGGCCACGGCCCAAGTCGAAAGTCTCATCGCCACCAATATTGAAGGACCGCGAGCGGAACAGCGGCGCGTATTCCTCGATTAGGCGCGAGGCGAAATCGTGCGACTTGGGGTTGGCTGCGTTCAGTGTGTGGTGTTCCATTCGTTCGATGAAACTGAACGGACGGTCGGCGTCTTCGGGGAACTCTCCCAGTCCACGATGTTCACGGGTGCGCAGGTTCATATACATGTGCCCGAAAGTGGCCAAGGACGGCACCAGTTCGATGCCGTGGTGTGCGCAGTATTCGTCCAGGAACATGATGTCGTCGGCCGTGAGCGGGTCAGTGCCGCGCCACGCTTCGCTGAGCTCGCCGAAAGCGAAGGCATGTTCCACGTACAGCTGGAATTGGTTGTACTTATACAACGCCAGCTGGTCGATGAACCAGGTGAGGAACGCCATCGTCGGCACACGCCCGCGCGTCACGTCAAGACTGTAGGCGCGCACCGCGAACGCAGGCTTGTCTTGGATATGCAGGCAGGGCAAGGTCCGCGAGGTTTGCCTGATCATCTGCCGCAGTGTCTGCATGCCGTACCGCAATCCGCTTTCGCTGCCACCACGCACGGCGATGGTATCTGAGGCGAACACATCCAGCGTGTATTCGTCATGCGCCAATCGCGCATCCACACACAGCAATATGACGGTGCCGTTCATCGCTGCCGGCGCACCCGCGCCCGCACCCGCACCCACGCCCGCATCTCGCGCTTTTTCGGCGGCATTGGCACCGGCGTCGGCTTCATCTGTGGCTGTGAGTACTCGGCGCGTACGGACGGCGACGCCGCAGTAACGCTCGAGGTCGCTGGACAGCTGCTCGATTGGCAGCGTTTCCCAGGTCTCATCGGCATCTTCGGTGACGGCATATTCGGGAATTCGTTTCTCGATCGTCACCAAGGACCCGATCATAGCCGTGCCATGCGTGTATTCCAATGTCACCGGAGCGGGAATCAGGGTGAGACACGGCGTTGCGGCATCAGCCTTATATTCGAATGTGGGCACAGCTGTTCCTTTCATACTGTTTTTATTATCGTTCATCCGCTGACGGCAGGCGACACGCGGTCACGCCGCCATCAGCGGACGAATCGTTTGGTGAGGTACGGCGGCATACGCTATTTCACGGCACCGGTCGTCACACCCTTCATGATGTTGCGCTGGATGAGCATGAAGAACACCACCACCGGCAACGAGAAGGTCACCGAAGCGGCCATCTGCCCGCCGAAATCGGTGCCCATGGTGGGTGTCGAGAAGGACGACAGCCATACCGGCAGCGTGTACTTCGACTGGTCCTTCATGAACGTATAGGCGATCATGTAGTCGTTCCAGGCGTTGATGAACGCGAACACCGAGGTCGAGACGATGCCGGGCGCGGCCAGCGGGAAGGTGATCTTCCACAGGATCTGCCAGTCGTTCGCGCCTTCCACGGCCGCGGATTCGAAGATGTCCTTCGGGATGTTCAGGAAGAACCCGCGCATGTTCCAGATCGCGAACGGCAGCACCATGGCGATGTACGCCAGGATCAGGCCGCTGTATTTGTTGAGCAGGCCGAGCTGGTTGTAGATGATGATCTGCGGGATGATGCCGCCAGAGGTCATCTGGATGGCCAGCACGAACACCATGATCGGCTTGCGCCCGCGGAAGCGGTACAGGGTCAGGGCCGTGCACGCGAAGAACGCGACAATAATCGACAGGACGATCGAGAGGTGCATGGGCCAGAACACGGGGGTCGTGGTCATGATCTCATCGCGCGGCTTTACGGCGGTGATAATCATCCAGTAGACCGGGAAGAACCATACGACGCAGAACAGCAGGGCGAGGATGCTATTGGTAAA
>OLQC01001428.1_pt1 | contig 18935 bp, 17 predicted proteins | sample 1672471 | NCBI WGS metagenome assembly OLQC01 (sample SAMEA3136689, study PRJEB25190) | human gut metagenome | biome: human gut; feature: human-associated habitat; material: faeces | place: Austria | collected 2013
CGAAAATTCCATTTGAGGAGACTTTAAATCTGAAAGATATTGTCAATGGTGACAAAATATGCTTAAAGTGGGAAATTGAGGATCTTACGATCCGTCTGATCCATTCCAGAAAGCTGAATATCAAAGCACTGGTAACATTTTATGGAGCAGTAGATGAGACGGAGCAGGTTCGTCTTCCGGTAGCGCTGGATGCTACGGATATCTCTGTCAGAAAGAAAACAGTCCGATTTCTGGGACTTACCGTACATAAAAAAGATACCCTGCGTGTTAAGGATGAATATACCATTGCTTCCAATCGTCCGGACATTTCCGGCCTGATCTGGTATACCATGGATATACGGGGACTGGATCTGAAACCGGAAGAAAACATCGTAAAAGCAAGGGGAGAGCTGACGGTTTTTGTACTGTACGAATCAGAAGATACAGAGACACCGGTACAGTGGCTGGAATATTCACTTCCTTTTTCAGGAGAAGTGGAATGTCCGGATTGTACAGATGGTCGGCAATCATCTTTTCAGTCACACGGTCGCCGGAAATCTTGCCATCGCGCACTTCGCGAGCGATGGCGGCGCAGGCGTCGGCGATTTCAGCACGGCCACCATAGTTGATGCAGAACACCACATCGATGACCTTGTTGTTCTTGGTGCGCTCCTCGGCGGCTTCAAGCTCGTCGATCACCGACTTCCACAGCTTGGGGCGACGGCCGGACCAGCGCACGCGCACACCCCACTCGTCCATCTGTTCCACACGACGGTGGATGATTTCACGCGAGAAACCCATGAGGAAGCGCACTTCCTGTGGCGAGCGCTTCCAGTTTTCAGTGGAGAACGTGTACAGGCTCAAATACCGTACACCGGCTTCGATGGCACCGGCGATAGTGTCGAACACCACCGGTTCGGCGGCCTGATGACCATTGGTGCGGACCATGCCGCGCTGCTTGGCCCAACGACCATTACCGTCCATAATCACACCGATATGGCGGGGTACCTTGTTCTTGGGGAAGTCGGGAATACGAGCGGGGTCGCTGAACGGAGCTGCGGGAATGTCCAACGACGTGTAATCAACGTTCTCAAAAGCCATACTCATGAATCTATCAAGCGCAGCGAACGAATCGGGCGTTCGAGGTAATACTCCCCCCAATCTTCAACCAACTCCTGCACAACCCGCTCCACAGGCGCGGCATCAAGCACCGACCAATCGCCACGAATCAGTGCATCGAACTGGTTTAACACGAACGGTGCGATACGGCGCGCATCGGTAGTGTGGTCGGCTTCGCACATCACGCCGCCGGACGCGATGGACAGGTACGCCGGCTCCGCCTTGCCGCATACCACGCAAGTGCCCAATCGTGGCGTCCAACCGGCCAAGGCCAAGGCGCGCATCACGTAGGAGTCTCCTATGGCTTGCGGGGCGTGGGATTGTTTGGCGAGCGCGTTCAACGCGCCGATGAGCAGCCGATATTGGTTCGGCAACTGCTCATGTTCGGTGCTGGCGAGTTTATCGATAGTCTCAACGATGACGTTGGCGGCCTCATACGCCGCATAATCCGCCGCGATCGGAGCACCATAAGCGGCGACCGCTTCAGCTTGGGAGACCACGTCAAGCGAGCGGCCTTCAGCGATAAGCACATCGACGCGCATGAACGGCTCGAGCCTGGCACCGAAGCGTGATTTGGTGCGACGTACGCCTTTGGCGACCGCCCGAATCTTGCCATGCCCACGCGTCAGGATGGTGATGATACGATCAGCCTCGCCCAGTTTGGAGGTGCGCAACACCACACCTTCGTCTCGGTACAGCGACATCTCATCTCCTTTCCCCGCGACGCCCGGCAGACTCCACTCAATGAAGTAGTCAGTAAATAAACAGACCCCAGAAAGCGAACACCAACAGTATGTACAGCATGGTGAAGGTCACCAGCCAGAACAGGATTCGGCCCAGACGGGTGGAGGCGAGTACCGGGTCGGCACCGGTGACGATGTCTCGAACGGATTCGCGACGAGGGGGTATCTGAATCAGGCCGCGGACGGAAGCGACTTCTATCAGATGCATAAAGACGCGGGACCAAGCCCATAGCACCAGCACGGACACCACTTGGATGACCGGCCAGCTCCAATACATGACACCCGGCGTCTCGGTAGGTGCGCCACCCCATGCAAGTTTGACCACGCCCATGATCACCTGCCCGAGTCCGGCGAAGAAGATGAGCAATGTGGCAAGAGTGGTGAGGGTCAAAGTCAGCAGCGCATTGCCGAAACCATGTGCGAAACCGAGTACCACAGGCCGTTCCGGTATCAGCATGCCCGCACGTTTGGCCTCGCGCTTCTCTCGCCGCCATCGGGCATCCGCCGCGATTTTGCGACCCAGCGCCACCAGTGCCAGCACGATGGATACGAGCAGCAGCAGTACCACCGTGACGTGCAGAATCACACCATATATGGTGCCGACGCGTCTTGCCTTCAAAGCGCCCGGCAGACCGATTGATTGGTACAGATTGGTGCCGGCCACCTTTTCGCTGGTCTGCGTGAGTCCGGCGAAAGTGCCGACGGCCCAGTCGATGAGATCGTCCACATAGGCGTCCGCAAACGGGGTGCCCGCTTCGGACTCATCTCCCAAACGCAGCACATGGTTGGCGACCGGGTAGCTGCGCACGGTCACATTCCAGTTATCGGCTTTGTGGGCGTAGAGAATCGCACGCACACCGTCGACCTGCGCCGTCATCACGTCTTTCGAACCGTAAGCCACATAGGTGGGTACGGCGTAGGCGGCGGGTTTGAGTGTGGCGAGGTCGAAATTGTTCAGTCCGAACAGGCCGGTGTCCGCGCTGAACACACGTTGGACGATGGATTGATAGCCTTCGTTCGCGCCAACAAGGGTGAAGTCCTGGGTGACGAAAAATCCCAGTGATTGGCGTGGGCTGAACACCATCGGGCTCAGAAGAATCTGGAAGGCGACGTCCGGATCGTCCTCGAGCAGATACGAGGAGATCCATGTCGATTCGGAGGTGGCATAGATGCCGACCTTGGCCTCGTCTACATCGCTTTGGTCTCGCAGGTATTCGATGACCTGATCATAAGCCTTGGCTGAGGCCGGATAATCGCGGTTGATGTCGGTGGTGTTCCAGACGGGTTTGTCGAGCACTGCGGTCACAAAGCCGGCCGAAGCCATACCGGAGGCCACGTCGCCAAAGGAGTTGTCACAGGTGCCGTATCCGGCACCGTGCATGAACACCACGCCGGGGCGCTTGCCTGATGCGTTCTGAGGTTCCCGAATCAATACCTTGATAGCTTGGACGCCGTCCGCATTGGCCTTGCCCCGAGCACCGGACTCCTTGGTCAGATTGCCGTCGCTGGTCATGTTCAGCGTGATGTATCGCTCGGTGACCTCATACGTGCCTTTTGCCGGCAGCGTTTCTCCGGACGGGTTATCGAAGGTGACTTCGGTATCGTCGGTGAGCGTGGCCATCGACTGGCCGGTGGGTTCGATGTTCCAAGGCACCGTGGTCAGATTGGAAATGGAGACCAGCACGCCAATCAGGATAATGAAGATGGGCAGGCTGACCATCAGCCGGTGGGTGCTGGTCCACGGCTTGGATCGAACAGTCAGGCGATGCTCTTCTTCTTGCGGCACGTGCGCTATTGTAATCTGACCGCGATATTTATGCCGAGGGCCTATTCGGCCGAATCAGTGACCGGGGTGCTGGATTGGGACCACGACCGGGCCGGTGGAATTGACGGGGACTTGACCGTCGGCCTCCATTTGGGCGGCGATATCGTTCGCTATGGTGAGCAGCGTGTCGACGATCTGGTCTTCGGGCACGGTCTTGATGACCTTGCCCTTGATGAAGATCTGGCCCTTGCCATTGCCGGAGGCCACGCCGAGGTCGGCTTCGCGTGCCTCGCCCGGACCGTTGACGATGCAACCCATGACGGCCACTCGGATCGGCGCGGTCACGTCCTTCAGGCCTTCGGTGACGGCGGAGGCGAGCTGGATCACATCCACTTGGGCGCGGCCGCAGCTCGGGCAGGAGATGATGTCGAACTTGCGGGGGCGCAATCCCATGTATTCGAGCAGTTTGCAACCGACCTTCACCTCTTCGACGGGAGGTGCGGACAGCGAAACGCGGATGGTGTCGCCAATACCTTCGGCAAGCAGCGCGCCGAACGCCAGGCAGGATTTGATGGTGCCCTGCCAAGCCGGCCCTGCCTCGGTCACGCCGAGATGCAACGGCCAGTCGCCTTTGGATGCGAGCAGTCGATAGGTCTGCACCATGGTGATGACATCGTGGTGTTTCACCGAGATTTTGAAATCGTGGAAGCCCACGTCCTCGAACATGTGCGCTTCCTTCAGCGCCGATGCGACCAGGGCTTCGGGGGTCGGGCCACCGTATTTGGCATACAGTTCCTTGTCGAGCGAACCGGCGTTCACGCCGATGCGCAGGGAGATGCCGGCATCCGTCGCGGCCTTGCAGATGGACGGGCCGACCTCATCGAACTTGCGGATGTTGCCCGGGTTCACGCGTACCGCTGCACAGCCGGCATCGATGGCCTGGAACACGTATTTGCTTTGGAAATGAATATCGGCGATCACCGGAATCGGCGACTTCGCGCAGATTTCCGGCAATGCGTCGGCATCATCCTGACTAGGCACCGCGACTCTGACGATATCGCAGCCCGCCGCGGTGAGCTCGGCAATCTGCCGCAACGTGGCGGGAACATCGGCAGTGACCGTATTGGTCATGGATTGTACGGAAATCGGCGCTCCGCCACCAACCGGCACCGGGCCGACCATAATGCGGCGGGATGTGCGGCGCGGATGCAACGGGCTTTCACTGGTCAGGGCAATGGGGTCGCCGGTCGGGCGGAACGGCTTTTCGATTTCTGCCATAGGTTTCTTCTACTCGCAATTCTTGACGATGACGAACAATTCCAGATGCAGAGTTCGCTCACCTGCATCCAGTCACTGTTGACGGTTTATCAAATCATCGGCACGGCGTCGAGCTTCCCGCTCGACTTGACCCATTTCCTCCACGTCCTTGAACAGCGGGGCGCCACGCAGTTCGCCGTCCATCGCGTCGAGCACGGCCTTGACCGTGTCCACAATGCCCAGATATGGCAAACGATGATCGAGAAAAGCGTGCACAGCCTGTTCATTGGCCGCGTTCAGCACGGCGGTATGCTTCTCCGAAGCGGCAAGGCAATGCCGGGCAAGGGAGACCGCGGGGAACGCCTCATCGTCCAACGGCTCGAAGGTCCACTGCGCGGCTTTGGTCCAGTCGCATGCCGCGGCGACATCGCCCAGACGGTCCGGCGCGGACAGACCGAGCGCGATAGGCAGACGCATGTCGGGCGGCGATGCCTGGCTGATGGTGGCGCCGTCGACGAATTCCACCATGGAATGCACGATGGACTGCGGGTGCACGGTCACTTCGATGCGATCCGGCGGAATATCGAACAGACGGCTTGCCTCGATGACCTCCAAACCCTTGTTCATCAAGGTGGACGAATTGATGGTGACCACCGGTCCCATATGCCAGGTCGGGTGGTTCAGCGCCTGCTCGGGTGTGATATCGGTCATCTGATCGCGCTTCCAGCCTCGGAACGGGCCGCCGGATGCCGTGACGATAAGCTTGGACACTTCGGCATGCGTGCCGGAACGCAAGGACTGCCAGATGGCGGAATGCTCGGAGTCGACGGGATTGATCTGCCGGTCGCGAATCTGCGCGCCGAACAGCAGATGACCGCCAGCCACAACGGATTCCTTATTGGCAAGAGCCAGCTGGGATCCTGCCTGCAGCGCCGCAATGGAAGGCTCCAAGCCGATGGAACCGGTAATGCCGTTCAACACCACGTCGGCTCCGGAACCGGCCAATCCGATTACCGCTTCAGGACCCGCCTGAATCTGGGTGCCGTGGGCTCCCGCCTGGTCAAGCGCCTCGCGCAGCGGCTTGGCGGCCTGCCTGTCGAACACCGCGACCAATGGAACGTGGAATTGCGCGGCCTGCTGGGCAAGCAGCTCGATATGGGCGCCGCCCGCGGCCAAACCGCTTACGGTGAAACGTTCCGGATGTCTGGAGATAACGTCAAGCCCTTGAGTGCCGATGGAACCGGTGGACCCAAGAACGACCACGGTATTGCTGTGAATCACTGCTCTTTCTTTTCGTTGTCGAAAGTCGGGAACGACAGATCGGGAATATCGGCGCCGGGGAAGGTGAAATCGAATTTCACGCCATTGTCGGTGCCGTCGGCACCGTTGCCGCCATTGCCATCATCGTTCTGATGAACGGTCTGCGGGGTTTCATCCCCGGCGGGCGCGAAGCTTGGGAACGATGTGGACGCGAACGGGCTGGGGGCATCAAGACTCGGCACCTTGGGCACGAAGCTTTTCTCTTCGATCCTGGGAAGCTCCTGGGAGACCTCGGCCATATGCGCCAGGGAGGCCAGTGAAGCGTTGACGCGGTTGGGCTGTGCAGCCGGTGCCGTCGTGCCTGTCGGGGCCGGTGCCGTCTGGCGTGGCGGTGCGAATATGGAATCGGGTGCCGGAGCGAAGGGCTCCGGGGCCGCGGAAGACGGCGCGAATGCCGCAGGCGCTTCCACAGCCGGGGCTTCGACCGGATGCGACTGCGCGGCCGGCTCGAAGGACGGCAGCGGTGTGCGTTCCTGCTGCGGAATCGGATTGACGGACTCGGCAGGGGCGAATATCGAAGCGGAGGAAGTCGCGCTCGGCTCGTCGGCCATCTGCTGCTGCGATTGCGCAGCCGCAGCCTCGGCATGATCGGTGTTGACGACTGGCGGTGCAAAGGATGGCGGAATCGCCGTGTTGTTCTCGTCCGAACCCTGAGCAGGGAAGATGCTCGACGTGGAAACATTGCCGGCAGACTGCACCGGTTCCGCCGCCTGGTCGAATATGGACTGCTGCACAGGCTGGGAGAAGAGGCTCTGCTCGGCCTGGCTGACTTCGCTGAAGCTGTCGCCGGTGCTCACCGAGGTGGGTTCCGGAGTGTTCAACAATTCGCTGACCGCGGACTGGAATTGGGCGTCTGCGGAGATCAGCGGCGCGTCCGTGCCGGCCGCAGCCGCGGAAACGGCCGGGGCGACAGCCGCCATAGCCGGCACTTCGGATTTCTCACCCTCGTTGGGGGCGATGCGGTCGGAGATACGACCATAGGATTCGATACGGCTCAGCAGCTGCACGCAGGAGTTCAGGAAATAATCGACCTGACGCTCGTCATACCCCTTCTTGCCCTTGCGCTGGGTGAACACGGAATTGGCAACCGCCTCCGCGGTGATCTTGTCGAACCCCTTCACATCCTCTTTGGAGATGCCGTCGATGCCCAGCTCCGCCGCGCACTTGTCCACGATCCTATCGGCGAGCTTATCGACCTGCTTGCGGTCATAGGACGGCACATGCGGCTTGCCGGAGCTGAACCGCTCGCCATTCGCGCGACCGACGTGACGGGCGACGTCATGATACAGGTCTTCGGTCTGTGCCTTCCACGCGACGCGGCCATGCTGGGAGATCTCGCAGGCGGTCTGCTTATCGACCACCGCACGCTCCAATCGCGCCAGTGCCGCGTCGACCTGCGCAATAACGTAACCGCCTCGGGTCAAGTCAAAAGAAACGTTTTGGATGTCGCGCTGCGTCAGCTGCACGCCATCGCCGTCATACAACGCGTGTGCGTGCTCCAGAAACTCATCCACTTGACCGGGATCGTACCCCCACTTGCGCTTCCCGGCCCTGGGGATTGAAGCTTCAGACTGCTGAGCCATAGTCTACCGACCTCCTAGAGGAACAAACATACTCTGTTCCACTGTACGTGGGCGTTGAGACGCTATGCCATGCCGAATGCTCAACTCGCCGTATATTCCGCCCTTTTGCCGCATTCACCACGCATTCGTCAAGGGTTACGCTATGGTATTGGAGAGCGGGCGATTAGCTCAGTTGGTTAGAGCGCCACCTTTACACGGTGGATGTCGGGGGTTCGAGTCCCTCATCGCCCACGATTCGCAGTGGGTCCGTCAAGCGTTGGCTGGCGGGCTCTTTTTATGATTCCACGCACAATATACGAGATATACGAGGTGGAGGCCTCTTCGAGCGGAATCGTCACTCCCCTTCGCCTCCGTCCAGACCAACCGCCATTCGTGGCGAAACATCCGAATCGACCATTCTTCGCCACATATGAAAAGAGCGACCCGAAGGCCGCTCCTATAACATCTATAAACCGTTCACCCCGCAAAAGACGGTGAGCCTCGGCTCACCGTCCCCTGCCGTAGGCGCGCAGGCGAATGCCGTTCCAATCGCCGCTCACCGTCAATGGAGTCGCCGCATTCATGCCGGCGGTCTTGGCCGCGGATTGCACGGTGCTGGAGCTTGGCGCCCCCGGACGCCCCGGCTTCGGGGTAAGCACCCATAACGGCCCGTCATTGCCGAGCACGGCGTAGGCGTCAACGATGGTGTCCGAAAGCGCATCCTCATCGTCGCCATCCCGCCACCACAGGATTACGCCGTCTACAGCGGAATCGTAATCCTCATCGACAAGCTCTTCGCCAGTCAGTTCTTCAATCTTCTCTCGGATGGAGTCATCCACGTCGTCATCCCACAACCATTCCTGCACGATGTCGCCGCGTTCAAATCCAAACTCTTCAGCGTTCTGTGATGCCGTTTGATTCACAAAGCCCAAGAATAGCAACATGTGACGAAATACGTGTGATCTGTTCACATTTTTCTATTTCGTTTTCTCCACGTCGGTATCGACCGTGCAATGCGGCAGCGATGCGCCCTTGCCCTTGCCTATGGCCACGACGGCATCATAGGCATCGTCGATGGTGGAAACAGCCACATCGCGCAACCCGCTGGGAACGTGGCCGACCACTTCGTCGCAATTGCCTCGGGGAGCCAAAAACCATGTGGCCCCGTCGCGTTTGGCTCCAAGCATCTTCAATCTGATGCCGCCGATCTCGCCCACCGTCCCCTTGGCGTTGATGGTGCCAGTGCCGGCAATGGTCTTGCCGCCGGTCTCATCCTGGGAGGTAAGCTTGTCGATCAGACCGAGCGTGTACATCATGCCGGCGGACGGGCCGCCGATATCGTCCACATGCATGGACACCTGGGCGTCGGCTACATCGATTCCACGCTTTCTGAGCATGTTCTTCGCAGCCTTGACGGCGCTGTTTTGCGAATCCTTCATCTCCGTGGCGCTTTCGGCCTCGTATTCCTCCGCAGTCTGCCCGGTCGGAACCACCACTTCACGCGGCATCACCACGGCATGGGGGTCGAACAGCGCCCACACCACTTCCGCATTGGTGACCGGATAGCCGGGCAGTCCGCTGGCATTCACCGTGGTCAGCAGCAGCTTGCCCCGGCTCCGGTACGTATGCGCTTGGGAAACGGCGATGATCTGCTTGCCGTCGCTGGAACCAAGCACGTTCTGCGTGGGGCCGGGCATTTCCACCGAATAGGCGCTGGGCAGGCACAGCACCACCACGGAAAGCGCCACTGCGATCAGACCGGCCAGATAGCGCGGCGAACGCGCACGGAAATACCGTGCGATACGTGAGGGTATTGAGGTATGCGACATACCGTGCATACTACACAGGTGCGCTGAACGACCAAGACGGATCCGGATGGTGGGCACTGACGCTTGGGAAAGGCCGGCAGATCAAACAGCCGAAGCGCCATCGATATGTGCATATTATGTGCGCACGCATGGGAATCCTGTAAAACCTATGCCGTCAGCAAAGGCAATGCGTATATTAAGTGGACGGCACACCCTAATATGAGTACCACAAGACGCGTGCGCCAGCATGCGCACCGACCACACATCCGCAGGGATCTAAGGACCTCCACCATGGACGAGAACGCATTTCACGATTGGCTTATCACCTGCTTCGGCAAGGAGCAGGGCGACGCTGTCTGGCAGCAGATTTCCCAGCTTCCCGATTCGATTCGCGAACAGTTGCTCAGCCAGGATCCGAGCACACTGCCCAACCCGGCCGAAGTGCAGCAGCTGATGAACGCGTTCACCGTCGGAGGACTCAATACCGTCAACGAAATGCAGCAGACCGTGCAGGACGGCCCCATCAACATCAAGCTGGCGAAATCGCTGGCCTTGCAACGAGCCAACGCGGACGGCTCGCGCACTACTGTCAGCGCCGAAGAGGGCGCGGCCGTGCGCAAAGCCATGAGCGAGGCGAATCTATGGCTCGACAGTGCCTGCGAATTCGCACCGCCGAGCGGTGACCCGCAGGCTTTGACCCGCGCCGGATGGGTTGAAGGCACATTGGACGCATGGGCGAAATTCGCCGCGCCGATCGCCGCTTCGATGGGAGATGCACTGGCCTCGGTGATCTCCGAACGTCTGGGAGATTCCTTCAACGGCGAAATCGCCGGCATGTTCGCCGGTCCGGTGCCGATTCCGATTCCCGAAGGCATGAAGGACCCTGCGCAGCTGATCAAATTGCTGGGCAATACGTCATTCGCCATGCAGCTCGGCCACGCCGCCGGCGTGCTCAGCCGGGAAGTGCACGGCGGTTTCGATCAGGGCATCGCGCTGCTGTCCAATCCAGCCGGCGCGCTGATCGCGCAGAACATCGAGGAATACACCGCATCGTTGAACAGCAATGTGGAGGATTCCTTCGGCAACATCTCCGAGGAGGAAACCGCAGCAGATGCAAAGACCGATAAGGCCGACGCCAATGCATCCGCCGGCGAGCAGCACAGCGCGATGGACGCGCAGACCGAGGCGCTGTTCAACGAAATCGTCCAGCCCGATCCGATTCCACAGGATGAAGTGATGACGTTCCTTGCCCTACGCGAGGCCGCGCATGCACGCCTGTTCTCGGCGGTTCCATGGCTGATGCCACGCTTCGAAGCACTGATCGGCAAATACGCCCGCGGCATCTCCATCGATCTGGATGCGATGGAAGAACAGCTGCGCGACGCCGAAAGCCTCGACCCCGATTCCATCTCCAATGCGGTCAACCTCACCAAGGTGGGAATTCCCGATACCCCGGAGCAGCGTGAGGCCATGGCATCGATCGAGTCACTGCTGGCGCTGGTCGAGGGATGGGTGGATTGCGTGGTCTGGAGGGCCGGCATGGCGCATCTGCCGCATATCGAACAGCTCACCGAAATGGCTCGCCGCGAACGCGCCACAGGCGGGCCTGCCGAGCGCACGTTCGAAAGCCTGCTGGGATTGGAACTTCGCCCCAAGCGCATGCGCGAAGCCGCCGACCTATGGTCCATGATCACCGCCGCCGACGGCCCGGAGGCACGAGACGCCAAATGGGCTCACCCGGACATGCTGCCGTCCTTGGATGGCGGGGCAAACGGTACTGCCCCCAGCTCGCAGCATCCCACCGACCCGCCTTCCGGCGGCAATGATTGGGACGCCGAACTTTCCAAGCTGCTTGGCGAGGAAGACAGCTGATCCCACACTCGTTCATCGGTAACGCGCGGTAGGACGCAGCGGCTTCACACCTTGTGTTGCCTTCTGCGCTCTACCGCGCGTTACCTCTGATATACGCCGCTGCCAACACAACGCTTATGCACGGCATGGATATGCGCCGCCGGAGACACCCGGCTACCCCGTCAGCTGAGGAAACGGCTCAGCACACGCTGCTGGGAGCCCATACCGTCTTTGGAACGGGCATACGACATATGAAGCGTATCTTCGGCTCGTGTGATGGCCACATACATCAGACGCCGCTCCTCCTCCAAGTCGTCGCCGTTGCGGGCGGAACCGTATGGCAGCAACCCTTCCGAACAGCCGACCACGAACACATGCTTGAATTCGAGGCCTTTTGCGGCGTGGATCGTGGATACGGTGACACGGCCGAGCTTACGCACCGCAGCGTCATCCTGTTCACGCATCGTCTCGACCAACGCCAGTTTCCCTGCCGTCTCGAGATCCGCGACCGGCGATGACGATGCCCAACCGGAATCACGCCGGACGCGATACCCCAGCCGTTCGGTGCGCAATGCGCTGCAGCAGGCGGCCTGTTGGGCGTTGATTCGCGTCAGAATCGCACAATCCGAAGGGTTCGCCCCGTTCGCCACCAATTTCGCGATACGGGCGGCAACCCCCTGTGCCTCCAGCAGATCCGTCTCGTAGATATTGCGAGACACCCTGCTGCCGTTGGCCCGAGCGGAGCGCAATTTCAGATAGTCGTGCCGCACCGGTGACGCCGCCAATACGCGATTGGCATAGTTCACCACCTGCGGCGTGGAACGATAATCCGTATCCAAGCGGATATCGGCGGCCAGGGGTTTGAACTCGTCGGCGAAACCCAGCAGATCATAGCTGGATGCGCCGGCGAACGAATAGATGGTCTGTGCCGGGTCACCCACCACACACACATTGCGGTTATCGCCCAGCCACAAACGCATCAGCCTGTGCTGCAACGGGGATACGTCCTGGTATTCGTCCACGGTAAGCCATCCGATGGCATGGCGGATCCGAGCGGCAGGCTCGTCGAATTCCTCAAGCACATGGCACATCATGAGCAGAATGTCATCGAAATCCATCTCGCCACGCGCGGTTTTCTCCAGCTCGTAGGCATCGTAGATATCGGCGAAATGCGAGGCGTCGATCCCCGCCGGCATACAGCGTTCGACGGCGGCCGCCACACGTTCCACCTCGCTTGGGGCCACCAGCGACACCTTCGCCCAGTTGATCTCGTCGCGCACCGCGCGAACCGTCATATCGTCCAGCCTGTCGGCAAGACCCACCCTGCGCATGGCGCGCATGGTGATATCACGCGCATCCTCAATCAATCGTGGAAACGGCGCCTCGCACACGTCGGCCCACACACGGCGAAGCTGCCGCAATGCCGCCGAGTGGAAGGTCGCCGCAGTCACCTGGCCACCCACGCCCAAGGATTCGAGACGCACCCGCATTTCAGCGGCCGCCTTGACGGAGAACGTCACCGCAAGCACACGCGACGCATCCCATTGGCCGCTTGCGCACGCATGGGCGATACGCCGGGTCACCGTACGGGTCTTGCCCGCACCAGCACCAGCGATAATACGTACAGGGCCTTCCAGCGCCGTCGCCGCAGCCAGCTGCGCATCATCCAAACCTTCAAGCAGCTCGTCCATGCACCCCATTGTGGCAAGCGGCCTGCCCACATACGGCGGCATGACGGCGAAATCAGCGCCATGATGCCCACCCTCGGTCGTGTCTGGCCGCTCTGGGCCGCACATGTATTAGTGTGGAAGCGTGACTGAACGAAACGAACTCATGATGGCGGCGCTGACCTCGGCTGCCATGCCCTCCATCGTCGTGGCCGGCGTATTCACCGGTACCACGCATGCGCACGGCATCGACCAAGCACAGGTGCGCGACGCATCGGGCACCGTATACGACGTGTACGCCACCAACAGCGATCAAGGACGACAACTGTTGGCTTCGCGCGTACAGGCGTCGCGTGCGCTCTGCGAGGTAAGGGAATCGGGCGGACTCGGCTTTTCGCTGGGTCGCGTGCTCACCTTCGTGCCCGGCACCGATGCCAAGGGGCCGACCGGAGACACCGCGGTAATGGTGATGATGCATCAGGATGGTGCCGAAGTGCCCCTTGACGTGCTTTCGTCAACGCAATGCTCCGCCATGGGAACCGCCATCGGCGCAATCCACCGTCTGCGCACGGATTTCATGCAGGAGGCGGGCTACCCGGTGTTCGTCACAGGGCAGATCAGGGCTCAGTTGACCGCTTGGATCAGGCGGCTGCGCAATGCCGGCCATGTGCCGAGCGAGATCACCACAAGCTGGGCGCGCATCATGGATACGGAGGGGCTGTGGTCGTTCTCGACATGCATGGTGCATGGCGGGTTCGATGACGGCGATGTGCGTTTCAGCGGATCCACCATCACCGCCGTGAACAATTGGCAGAACATGCAGGTCAACGACCCGGCACGCGATCTGGCCTGGATCTTCTCAAAGCTTGATGAGGAACGTCGCAACGCGGTGCTTACCGCGTATGGGCGCATGATGGGCAACCGTCTTGACGATCTGATCATGCTGCGCGCCAACCTGTGGGTGCAGATGGAGCAGGTAGGCGATTTCATCCGTGCGTTGAACAATGCCGACAACGATCGGATCATCCAGTTCAAGGCACAGGTGGACCGTCTCGCGCATCAGCTCGGCGTGAGTGTAAGAGGCACTCAGGCATCCCACGGCGCTACGGTACAACCGTCCGCCGGCAAGCACCCCTCCACGATCACGGTCGGAACGCTGCTTCAGGGCGATGAGAACGGCATGCGTTCGGGCAGCGGGTTCGCCGATGCGGACGACAGCACGCTCGACCCGGACAACACCGGTTCCGCGAACATCTCCACTCATTCCGGCGCATCTTCCGACAGCACGGCAAGCGGGCATTTCGCATCCGCGCCGATGCCCGACATTCCTCCCATCTCCTCGGCCACCATCGCGCTCGGCCAGATGGACGACGCAACCGGCAACACCCATGTATCGTCCGGGGAAGGCGTGGTAAGCGACGACACGAACGAGCATCACATCGTGGCGAACCAGGCGAACGGCAATACGCTGAACAACGAGCAGCCGCAACGTTTCTCCATTCCGGATCTCAACGCGCCGGCAACGGAGGTGATCCCCCTGCTGGAGCGGGAGGAACGCGCCCTGCATGACGCGCAGACCGGACTGGACGCGTCGGATGTGACGAACGAACGGAATATCACGCCGCAAGCGTAATCAGCACTGTGGTTTTCGCCACACCAGAGCAGAATATAGCCATATACGAACCAACCAAGGAGCATTTCAATGGATATCGAACTGGGCATTCAGAACGTGGCACGCGCCGTCACCTTCAGCACCGAGGAATCCGCAGAGGCCGTCAACGCCATCATCAGCGCCGCAGTAGCCGAGAACAAGCCGATCGTGCTGAACGACGACAAGGGACGCAGGATCATCGTCCCCGCCGGTGCCCTTGGCTATGCGATCGTCGGTTCCGAAACCAAGCATGCCGTCGGCTTCGGGGCACTCTGATCGGTTGTACCGCCAGCGCACAGGCAATGTGCGCACCATATGCGTTGAGGGCGCCTTCCGCCAGTAAGCAGGAAGGCGCCCTCAACGCATATCAGCAGAGCTACGACCAGACAGCCGGCTCACCAGCCGACGTTCAGACGAGTGCAAGCACCCCTCGTTCCACGATCCGTTCCACCGTGGCCGCATCGGTCAGATTCTCCCCCAACGCGTTCGGCTTTCCTGCGCCATGCCAATCGGACCCGCCGGTCACCAGCAGCCCATACTTGCGTGCAAGATCAAGCAAACGGCGACGCTGATCGGGAAGATTGCCGCGATGCCACACCTCGAGACCATCCAATCCGGCATCGACCAGCATGCCGATCTGCACGTCGGACAGTAACGTGTCGTTGCGACGCCTATCGCCAGGATGCGCGATGATGATCACGCCGCCAGCCTGTTTGACGGTCTCCACCACCTCCCGTGCCGTTGGCGACGGCGTGGGAATGTAATACTTCGATTGCGCGCTCACCGCCCCGGCGAACGCCTCGCTTCGCGTCCGGTACACGCCGGCCGCAACCAGCGCGTCCGCGATATGAGGCCTGCCCACCGTGGTGCGGCTCCCCTCCTTGACCTGCTGCTCGACCTTCTGCCATGTAATCGGAAAATCCTGTGCCATGCGTTCGACCATATGCCGCGTGCGCAGCAAACGCTTACGTCTCGTAGTCGAAAACATATCCGCGATCCGCTTGTTCGCCGGATCATATTGCAAGCCAAGCATATGCACGCTCACCGAACCGCATACGGCCGTGATCTCCGTTCCCCGCAACAGCGCGATTCCTTCGCGGGCGGCAGCATCCGCGGCATCGTCCCAACCCGCACTGGTGTCATGATCGGTGATCGCAATGCCATCCAGCCCATTGCGCAATGCCAGCGAAACCATGCCCTGCGGGGTTTCCGTCCCATCGGAAAACACGGTATGGCAGTGGATATCCCACCCCGTTTCAGGCGGCTCATCGGGAATCTCATAGCGTGTCATGACCCCTATCGTAACCCACTGTTAAGCTCGTTGCGCAGCATGAGGGAACATCCGCAGCCGGTTCAATGAGGAAGGAACAGCATCCATGAGCGACGAAGCAACGGAAAACACCGATCTCAAGCCACACGGCTGGAGACACAGCGCCACCTGGACATACCTGGTGATGCTGGCGGCATTGGTCGTATCGTTCATATTGAGCGCAGACACGCTGAAACTGGCGCGGAACCCCGGCCAGCAACTGGGCTGCGACGTCAACGCGGTATTGTCCTGCTCCTCGGTCGCCCAATCATGGCAGGCCGAAATCGTGAAATTCGGCGGACTGAGCTACCCGAACGCATTCTTCGGCATCGCCGCGGAATCGGTATTCGTCACCATCGCCGTCATAGGATTGGCACGCGTCACCGTGCCGCGCTGGTTCGCCACCTGCACCTGGCTGGGAGGGCTCGCCGCGCTCGCGTATTCGTACTGGCTGACCTCGCAGTCGCTGTTCGTGATCCAGGCGCTGTGCCCTTGGTGCCTGGCGCTGATGTTCTCCACGACCATCCAGTTCATGGCGCTTTCGCACGCGACGGCCGTGGTCCAGGAATTGCCCGCACGCAGGAACGGCGCAGTTCGCGGTCTCGACACGTATTACCGGCTTAATTACGATCTGATGGTCGACGTGGTGTGGATTCTGGCTTTGGTTGCGATCATCATGGTCAAGGATGGACCGATGATATTCCGCTAGAACCGTCATCCCGTCTCCCATATTCGCCATCGCGGCGGAGGCGTCAATGAGGGCCGCGCATCGATTGTTCGGTGCGCGGCCCTCATTGATGTTGTAGGCGACACCGTCGCCCGCTCAATCACAACAGCGTGATGTCGCCCACCAGCGTCGCGTCTCCGGTAAGTTTCACATCCGTGTCGCTCACGTCGATGCGCAGCACACCGCCACGCACGGCAATCGTCCAATGGTTGATGCCGGTCTTGGCGCGAAGCGTGACGGCGGTGGCGCACAATCCGGTACCGCACGACAAAGTCTCACCACAGCCGCGTTCGTTCACGCGCATGGTCGCCGTGCCGAGGTTATGGTCGGCGTCCCGCGTATCGATACGCACGAATTCCACATTCTGGTCGGATTCCAGCACCGGGCTGACCACCGGCTTGGTCACCAGGTCGAGATCCTCCACCGCAGGCAATGTGGCCTTGCCGTCTTCGATCACTGCAACGACATGAGGATTGCCCATATCCACGTATGTACCGCGCGCAGACCCTGCGGTCCCCGGAATCGTCACTTCGAAGGCATCCACCTCGCCGCGCTTCCATGCGCCCATGTCCACGCGGAACACGTTTCGGCCAAGCCCTTCGACGCTGCCGAGCGACGTGAGCACCTTCACGCCGGCGCGGGTGCCCAAATGGAAGGCATCGCCCTTGGCGTAGCCGCGGTCATAGGCGAACAGCGTGATCGCGCGGGTGCCGTTGCCGCACATCTGGGCCAGGGAACCGTCGGCATTGCGATAGTCCATGAACCATTCGGCACCGTCCTCACGGCATTCGGCGATCTGCTCGGCCGTCAGATCGGACACGTCCTCGGGATGTGCGAGACGGATCACGCCATCTCCGCCAATGCCGAAATGGCGATCGTCAAGGTGCCGTACCTCGTCGGCAGTCGGCTCGAACCTGCCTTCGGGATCGGCATATACGACGAAATCGTTGCCGGTGGCATGCGTTTTGGTGACTTGCTGCGGAATACTCATGCGCCCCACCCTACCCGTCGCCATGCTCAACACCGCATACCGACCGACATCGCATACCGACCGGCACCGCACACCAGGAACGCCTACAGTGGCGCAATGGGACGATTCCCGCACATTGCGGCGAGTACTCTAGAAAGAGTCTGATAATCCAGGCTCGATGAACGGGAAGGAACGCATATGAGCTCAACAGCACCGATCGGCGTATTCGATTCCGGCCTCGGCGGCATTTCGGTGGCCCGGCAAATCGCACACGATATGCCGGACGAAAAGGTGCTGTATTTCGGTGATTCCGCGAATGCGCCATATGGGACCAAAACCCCGCAGCAGGTGCGCGATCTCAGCTTCGCCATCGTGGAACAATTCGTAGAACAAGGTGCGAAGGCCGTGGTCATCGCCTGCAACACCGCCACATCGGCAGCAGCCGACGCACTGCGCGACACCTACGACATCCCGATCATCGGCATGGAACCGGCGCTCAAAGTCGCCTGCGACCGCGGCCACGGGCACCGCCAGCGCGTTATCGTCGCCGCCACGCCGCTCACCCTGCGCGAGCGCAAATTCGCCAAGCTGATGGACCGGTTCAAGGCGGACCACACGATTTTCCCCGAACCCTGCCCCGGCTTGGTGGACATCGTCGAGCATGGCCAATTGGACGACCATGACACCGTAATGCGCACCCTGCACCATTATTTCGGCAACTACGATCTGCCGACCATCGACTCCGTAGTGCTCGGATGCACGCATTTCGTGTTCTACCGCGATTATTTCCGTGAACTGCTGCCCGACACCGCCGCGATCATCGACGGCAACGAAGGCACGGTAAGGCATTTGCATGTGGTGCTGGAATCATTGGGCAAACTCGCTCCGGAGGGGGCGGAGGGCGGCGTTACGCTCGCCAATTCCGACACGTCCTCACGCACCGCCGAACTGGCTTCGTACCTGCTGCACCGCAATTGATCGCCGGCCCCGTCCGCCGCCAGCATTTTGCGCCGATGGCCGAACAGCCTTCCGGAAATGTCCGCCGAAACGGCATAAGCTTGGCTCAGCAACACGGCCATCGCACCGACTAGCGCATGGCCAATACCTCATAAGACCCTGAATAGGCAAACAGGAAAGGGGCAGTCCTATGGCACATAGAACAGCGATGATCGACGTTGGCGGCGGCTTCCGCGCGATTTTCGGCGCG
>OLQC01001433.1_pt1 | contig 18906 bp, 28 predicted proteins | sample 1672471 | NCBI WGS metagenome assembly OLQC01 (sample SAMEA3136689, study PRJEB25190) | human gut metagenome | biome: human gut; feature: human-associated habitat; material: faeces | place: Austria | collected 2013
AACGGATCGGGAAGGAAGTCATTGATGCTCGGCATCTCTGGACCATCGGCGATGGCCAGCATGCCCTCTCCCAATGCACTAATCATTCACGCCTCCTGCTCTTGTGTCAGCTGTCAGTTTAGCCCAACAGCCGAGTCGAATGTGACGTTCCGGTTACCAAAACCGCAACGTCCTTCGGGAATATGTTAGCGCGCCCGTAAACGCGTTCGCATACCAGCCCCGAATGGCTGCAAAGGATTATCAGCCCGTGGCTAGACAACATGCCGCACCGGGAGCTTTCCCCTACTACCGTATAGCGAAAACCGGCGTTTCGCACGTTGCGGGGACTATTAGACACAACCACGGCCGTTGTCGATTCGGCCTATTTCACCCCCATTCACACCAAAATAGACATCGTTTGCAACACTGCTTGATAAAACGTTTTACTTAACATATCGCACCATAATATATGACGGCGAAAATGAAACGATGTCGCAGCAGGCAACAAAAACCGCGCAAAAAGCCCACGACACCGCGTAAAAGCGGCAATCGTGGGACAATCGCCAATACTTGTCAGCAGTCGCCGATCTTCGTGAAATCAGCCGCGGATGACGCCGTAGCCGTCATGCGAGAACGGCGTGAACGCGTCGACGCGCGGCGAGCCTGGCTCATGACGGATCGACCGATCGGTGCCAAGCCTTTTCTCCGCACGGAGCCTCGGCACTTCGGCCAGATCGTACGGCGTGGTCTGATATACCCAATTCAGCCAATTGCGCCACAGCAGGTTGGCGTGGGCGCGCCAGGCGAACAGCGGTTCGAGCTTCGGGTCGTCGTGCGGGAAGTAGTTCTTGGGGAACGGCACGTTGGTCATGCCCTTCTTCATATCCCGCTCGTACTCCTCGGCAAGCGTGTACTTGCCATATTCCCAATGGCCGAGCGCGAACACTTCGGAGAAGTCGCGGGTGGCGATGAGCCCCGGGCCCGACTCCGGACCCCACGTGAGCACCTGCAGCTCGGGATTATGGGCGATATCACCCTCGTTGATCCCCGCCAGGCGGGAATGCGGTTGCAGGCAGATCTCGTCGAAACCGTTGGTGAGGAAGCAGTATTCGTCCTGCAGATACTGGGGGAACACTCCGAAGAGCTTCTCCGGCAGCAGCTCCTTGCGCACGCCGTACCGATAGTTGAGCGCACCCATCGCGCCCCAGCACAGATACATGGTGGAGAAGACGTGGGTGGAGGCCCAATCGAGGATCTGCTTGAACTCGTCCCAGTAATCGACCTGTTCGAAATCGAGATGTTCGACAGGTGCGCCCGTCACCACGAAGCCGTCATAATAATTGTCCTTGAACGTGTCGAGCGTCTCATAGAACTTGACCAAGTGGTCGGCGCTCACATGCGTGGCCTCGTGGGTGGAGGTCTTCATGAAATCGACTTCCACCTGCAGCGGGCTCTTGGAGATCAGACGCAGCAGTTGCGTTTCGGTCTCGATCTTCTTCGGCATGAGGTTCAGGATCACCAGCTTGAGCGGACGCACGCGCTGGCGCTCCGCTTCGGGCTTTTCGAGCGCGAAGATTCGTTCGGAGTCGAGGATGTCTCTGGCCGGAAGGCCACTGGGGATCTTGATAGGCATGTCTCCTATTATGGTGCGGGCACGGATATGGCGTATTCGGCGGTTTTCATCGACGGTCCGCAGCGTTATACGAAAAACGGATAACGCGTTATCGGATATGCGATTCCACTAGCAGCGCAATATGCGACACGCCGATTTGACTTATTAGCCAACATCCGTAAAGTAGTTAGAGCTGCCTCAATGAAGGCAAGCCGACGCGGGGTGGAGCAGCTCGGTAGCTCGCTGGGCTCATAACCCAGAGGTCCATGGTTCAAATCCATGCCCCGCTACCAATTGACCGTCGTTCCCATTATCGGAACGGCGGTTTTTTATATATTCCATGGCTTTTGCTGGCGTTAAGTTCTCATCCAGCAGCGCCATCAACGGGACGCCGAAGAAGTCGGCCGCTGCGCAAGTTTCGTCAATGGTCCAATCGGCCTTGCTCTGAAGCCTCGACGCCATCGATTGCGGCGAAAGCCCCATTGCCTTAGCAAGGTCCTTCTTCATTAAACCGCTGTTGGACAAGATCATGTTCGCATTCATCGCAACAACGTCCTGCCTGCGCAATGTAGCGCTCGGCTGAATGTCTAGCATTGTCATGAAATTCATTTTACTACGGTTTTGGCGTAGCACTCGGCGTGTCGGCTGCCTCATATGGTTAATCTTTGGTCTAGAACTTCATCAAATCTTTAGTCTGAAAGTTTTTAGATGATTAGTCAGATAAGAAAACTCATGAGAGACAACCACATCACACAGCGCGATCTGGCGCATGAGCTAGGCGTCTCCGAGCAGGCCATCAGCGATAAATTCCATGGCCGCTCAAATTTTACGTTGCGTGATGTGACGCGCATCGCCGACTTCTTCGACGTCTCCACCGATTTCGTGCTTGGCCGCGCCCCTTTGGAGGTGGCGTGATGGCTGGCATGGAACGTGTGGCGGTGCATGTAAGCCGTCTGGCGCATTGTCCCGCCGTGTTCTTCGTTGAGTTCTCGCGTGCCGGTTCGGTGGGGAACCTCGTTGTTCCTCTGGATCGTTCCGAGGCCGAAGCGTTGCGCGACGAGCTTGGCGAAGCGCTGTCGGGCCGGATTACGGAGGCCCCGGATGTTAGTTGATGGTTTTAATGATCTCCACGGATTCAGGGCATCCGTCCCAGACGATGGTGAATTTGATGGGGTAATGGGCTTTGCCGTCCCCGTCCTCCACGTGTCCGTCAAAGAACGCGGTGCCGCCTTGCTGTCGCTCCTCGCGCAGTTTCGGCAGTTCAATGTTGAAGAAATGAATGTCGGACAGCGCCCATGGTTTGCTGTCGGTTCTTCCAAGATAGTTGTTCCATGTGTTCGTGTAGGTTCCCTCGACCGCTTCGGCGAACACGGAGATGTTACGCGCAGGGCCTCCGATGTTGGTGAGGACGAAGCGCGCCCCGCTTTCGTCGATGTCGATTCTGAACTTGGGCGGCATGGGTGGCTTGTGAGTTGCCGGCGTTGTTGTGGGGAACATGGCGTCTATCTGCTCGTTGGATATCGGTTTGGTCTCTTCGTCGTCTGTGTGGCGGACTTTACGCACGACATACCGAATGCCGGCGAACAGGCTAGGGACGCCGACGATTGCCAGGATCACTCCGAGGCCATTCCACCAATCTGCGGACAGCCATTCAAGAATTTCGTTCATGTCCATCAATTTATCCGTGCCGTTGGAGGTGTCTCATGCCGTATCTGAAGCCTGACCAGGCCAGCGAGACGGCGGCGATGATGTCGCTGAAGTCCAGGTGCATATATTCTTCCTTCCTTCGTTGTTTGAAAGGTTTGGTTTGTGCGATTACAAGCCTATCGCTGCGGAGGAAGGAGCCTAACCGTCCATCCATGAATCAAGGAGCAGTGAAATGAGCGTTTTCAATCCGGAATGCACCAGCAATTACTTCCAGGTGCAGGACATCGACCCGTCGGAATGCACCGGCGGCAATCCCTACGGCTTCAAGTGCCGCATCAAGGTGGCCGGAAGCACGTTCGGGTTCGATGGCTTGGACATGTGCGACCTTCAGGCGATGAAGGGCGAGATCAACAAGGCGATGACGCACGCGAGGCGTGCCCGTCGTGAATGGGAAGGAGCCCAGGAATGAGCGTCACAGTCAAGCGGGTGGATGGCAAGCGGCATTGCTTCTTCGAGCTGATCGTTGAGGAGGACGGCATGACGGTGCGCGTCCCGTTCAACGGCGTCGAGCTTGAGGACTTGGAAAGGCAGATCACGCGATGCTTAGAGCAGTGAAGCGTTTCATCAAGTTCGTCCTTCTGATTCTGCTCAGCCCCTTCGTGTTGTTCATGCTGGGGCTGATGCTCTCGATCGTCCTTCTGGATGATTTCCTCAACGACGACTGACAAAACTTAACGGCATATGGGGGCGTATGGCGTACCCCTGCCACCGCTGAGCCGGGTTAGCGACCGGCAACGCCACGCGCGTGGCTGTCGCGCGATTTGAGAGACGAAGTTCAGCTCCCGACCATTTCAGGCCGTCGATTAAGGCGGAATCGGGCGACCATTGACGGCTTCGGCCGTGGCCTGACTTGGGACCATTCCCGGCGGCTTCGGCCGCTCTTGTTATCGACGGCGCGGCTCCGACCGAAACGTTGTGCGAGACCTTTGGAATCTGTTGACGGCCCGGCCGGGGAATCTCGGCCGAGCGTTTTCATCAGCAGATTCTAGGTCTTGACCTCTCAAGCGCTCACCAACCGAAAGCTACGAATGAATGGAGATTGAGAAATGAGCAGGGCAACGTTCCCCGACAAGTTGAGGATGCAGATGCGGATGGCTCTCCCGATGATCGATAAGAACATCAGGTGCAAGGCCAACACCTCGCGGCAGTCTTTGATGCAGGCGTCCGGATTGAACGACAACCAGCTACAGGCCGCTCTAAGAATGGCCTACAGGGAGAAGGGCGTGCCGAGTCCCGTCTACCGCTCACCCACCGCAGGCAAGATGTACGATTCCGAGTCGCTGCTCCGGGTGCTGGCGAAATGGTGCGGGATGTGGGCCTATGTCATCGAGGATTGAACCATCTCTGCACGAGGTGCTGAACTATCCGGACGAATCACGCAGGATGCTCATGCAGGGCTTCGCCGACAAGGTTGACCGGATCGCAAGCAACAACCGGCGCACCGACATCGAACTGTTCCAGGTCTGCCGGGCGCTCAACGAGCCGAACGTGCCCACCCTGCTCAGTCTTCGTGAGAAAGGCTTGCCGGCATACAAGGCCGGAAAATGGCGCATCGACTGCCGCAGCTTTCGCAAATGGGCCACGACGTACACGCCATACCACCCGAACCGCAAACCGCAAGCCATCTATAAAGAGGAGCAGCTGTTTTGAAACCGCAGATCCGCATATCGCTCGCCGTCGAGGACCACGACCGGCCACAGCCCGGCGACGTGGAGATAGGCCAGAGCATCATCAACCCGGACGGGCCGAGCATGATCTGGCACGACATCTCGAAGGCCGACTGGCCGCTGCTCGCCGCGAAACTGGAACAGATCGCGCTTCTGCTCAGGGAGAAGGCGAGATCGTGACGTGCATCAGGATGTTGAGCACTGCTGAGGCGTCTGAACGGTTGGGCGTCAGTCAGCGCACGCTGATCCGGTGGCGGCAGTCGGTCCCGATCATCGGCCCTCCGCCCATCCGTATCGGCAACGCCATCCGATACGCGGAACAGGACGTGAACTGTTGGATACTCACCCAACGAGAGAAAGGCAAGAAGGCATGAGAAGGCAAACGGTAGACCCGCGCATCAGATCGAAGGTCATCGCGACATGGGGCAACCGCTGCTGGCTCGGCATGCCCGGCTGCTCCATCACGGCGACGGAGGATGACCACATCATCCCGTTCAGCCATGGCGGAAAGGACACCGTGGCGAACCTACGCCGCGCCTGCAAGCACTGCAACGCGATGCGCCAGGACCGCGTGCTGTCAGGATACGGCGCGACGATGCATGTCGTCATCGGACCGCCACGAGCCGACTTCGGCATGGCCATGCAGTCCATGCTCCGCCGTGACAGCATCGTGGTCAGCTTCGACAGCCTGCTGCGCGACCTGTGCCCGACGCAATCCAAAGCAAGCGATGGGCTCCGCCTCGCCGCCGCGATGGCATGGGACGGTGCGGCACGCACATTGGCCAAAAGCTCCGAGCCGTTGGATGTGTGGCTGGTGCGCACACTGCCACACTCCCGCCGCCATCCCGACATGCTATCGGAATGGATAGCACTGGACTACGATGTGCATGTCATCGAGACGCCGGCATCCGAAACGTTCGCGCTCGACCTCTCGCACCAGGAGTATCGGACGGCGCAGCAATGGTACTCGCTGCACCTCACGCAGCAGGCGGTGGATGCCCGCATGGCCGCGAGACGGCAAAGGCTCGCCGCTCTCGGCCTGAGGCACGGCGACGACACGGCTCGGCCACGCTGGTAGCGGTTTTTTAAACAGTCGACCGCCCGAAGACCCCGCGCCAAGTCTTTTCTCCCCCCAGAACCATGCAAAAAAGCATGAAAACGTTGGAAAACCAAGGAAAACACATCATGAATCAAGGAACGTTGGAAGGTTTCGAGGAATACACGCATCCCTACGGCATCAGCGGCCTTCAGGAGCAGGCGACCATGAATCTCATCAAAAGCTTCGTGGATGGCAAGACGTTGACGCCGGAAGCAACCTACATCTGCAAGTCGATGCTCTCGATAGCCAGGAACATCGACATCCAGAACAGCAAGGGACGCGAGATCAGCCGCAATATGACATCACTGCTCACATGGTTCCAGGAACTCAAGGCGATGTATCCGGAACAGCCGCAGCTCGACCCGGCCCTGACCGACTTCATCTCCGACGCGAAGGCCGGACTGTGACCATGCTCATGCGCGGCGGCACGAAACGCGACGAAACGCGGCCGACCGACGGCGCGATCGTCGCACGGACTGCCGAGATGCTCGGCAAGCCGCTGCTGCCATGGCAGCGATACGTGGCCGACGTCGCCGGGGAAATCGACCCTGCCACCGGAACGTACTATTACGACCGTGTGGTACTTTCCACTCCGCGCCAGTGCGGCAAGAGCACGCTGATCGATACCGAGGACACACGCAACGCTCTGCTCGGCCCAGACCGGAAGATCTATTACCTCGCGCAGACCGGCAAGGACGCCGAGAAGCATTTCAAGGACTTCGTGCAGCAGCTCTCAAAATCAAAGCTCGCGCCGTTCGCCCTCAAGCCGAGGCTTTCCAACGGCGGGATGGAGCAGCGTTTCCGCAACGGCAGCTTCATCTGCCCGCTGGCCGTGACCAAAGTGGCCGGCCATGGCACGCAGATGGACAAATTCACAATCGATGAGGCGTTCAGCCTGGACGACGAGACCGGCAAACTGATCCTCGACGGCATGGCACCGACCATGAACACGAGACTGCACTTCACCGGCGTCCAGCCCCAGATCTGGATAACCTCGACCGAAGGCACGGCAGATTCCACGTTCCTCAACGGCCTGCTCGACTCCTTCCGCGCCGGTAACGTGCCGAAACGCACCTGCTGGTTCGATTTCGGCATCCCCGACGACGCCGACCCCGAGGACTTCCAGACGATCCTGAAATGGCATCCCGCCGCCGGCCTGCTCTGGGACATCCGCCAATTGCGCGACTTCCGTGAGCAGTTCGCCGGCAACGAGGCCGGTTGGGCGCGCGCCTTCGGCAACCGGCGAGACAACGGAGTGGCCGAGCGCGTCATCCCCGACCAGCTATGGCAATCGACGTTGGCCACGCCGATCACGCCGGACCGGATCGACGGCCGACCCGTGATGATCGCCGCGGCCGTCGATGTGGATGCCACGAACACGTCCATCTCGGCCGCAATCCTCGACCATGATGGCACCGTGACCGTGCAACTGCTCGAAGTCCTGGACGGCACCGGCATGGCACCCGCCGAGATCACGAGAATCTGCGACACCTACCACGCTCCCCTGGTCATGGACTGCAAAGGGCCCAACGCCGACCTGCACGACCGGCTCGCATCCATGACCGACGAAGCCGGAGACCCACTGATTGACTTCATCGCCATGCAATCATCCGACTACCTCGCGGTCGGCCAGGCATTCGTCAGCGGTCTGCGGAACAAGCTGATCCGCCACGCCGCCGATACCGAGCTCGACGCAAGCGCGGCCAGCTGCGCGAGGACGTGGAGCGGCGACGCGTGGCGCGTCACACGGCGTGGCAGCACCGGGCTGACCTCGCCGATCGAATCATGCATGTTGGCCGCTTGGGGGGCGCATCACCTGCCATCTGACGGCACGTTGCAAATCTTCTGACGTGTCACCGTTTGTCACCGTTTGTCACCGAATGTCACTGAATGTCACCGTTTTTTTGGCCATGACGCGCCAGCGCGCATACTCTCGGCGTCATGAATCTTTGGGAACGAATGAGGCTCGCCGGCCGAGTGCTCACGCGCGGCGCGGACGGCACGGACATGCCGGACGGCATCAAGCCGCCGAAACGGGGGCCGGCCACCGAACCGTTGCAACTCTCAACCGTGTTCCGTGGCGTGCAGGTGCTTCAGACCGCCATCACCGGACTGCCGATCGTGGAGCAGCGCGGCGGCCGTGACCTGCCGGACGTGAGCCCCATGGTGTTGCAGCCGGACGTGAGCCGTTCCCGCCGTGATTTCATCGCCGACATCGTGGCATCGCTCGTGCTCGACGGCAACGCCTTCACGCGCATCGTGCGCGATTGGCAGGGCGAGATCGTGACATGCGAGGTGCTGCCGCCGCAATACGTGACCGTCACCGACGAAAGCGACGACCCGGCACGCCCCGACCTGCGGTTCTCCTATCTCGGCCATGCCTACACCGCCGATGACGTCGTGCACAGCAAGTTCCTCAACGTGCCCGGACGTCTTCGCGGCCTCGGCCCCATCTCGGCGGCACGCGAGGAGATCGAGGCCGCGCAGCTCGCCCGCGACTACAAGGCGAAGTTCTTCACGGACGGCTCGAACCTCAAGGGCTATCTGCGCACATCAGAGAACATCACACAGGAAGCCGCGCAGCAGGCCAAGGCATCATGGAAGGCGTCGGGCGAGGCCGGCGACATCAAGGTAGTCGGCAAGAACCTGGAATACGTGCCGCTCTCACTTAAGCCAGCAGACTTGCAGTTTCTTGAGACTCAAAAGTTCGATACCACGCAGATCGCCCGTCTGCTCGGCATTCCGGCAAGCATCATGCTCGCTGCCGTCGATGGCTCGAACCTCACCTACAGCAACATCGAACAGTCGTGGATAGAGTTCGCGGACTACACGCTGGCGGCCTACACCGGCGAGATCGAGGAGATTTTCAACCGTCTGCTTCCGCGCGGCCGGACCGCGAAGTTCGATTGGGACAGCTCGCAGCGTGCGAACATGAGCGACCGATACACGGCCTACAAGACAGCCATCGAGGCCGGTTTCCTCACCGTCGATGACGTGAGGCGCAAGGAAGGACTGCCGACGCTCGGAAAGGAAGAAGACCAATGAACATCGAGAAACGCGAAATCGCATGGAAGGGCCTGACGCTCCGCTCCGCCGACGACGAGGGCACAACCTCCGTCGAAGGCGTGGCCGTGCCGTTCGGCGACATCATCGACACATGGGACGGAGCCGAGACCTTCGACCGAGAATGCGAGTTCCAGGGACTTGACGAGGCGAAACTGTGCTTCGAGCACGGCGAGACCATCGGCCGCATCACCAAAGCGGAAAGCACGGACGACGGACTGCACATCACCGCGCGGATCAGCGACACGGCACGCGGCCGCGACGCCATGACCCTGATCCGTGACGGCGTGCTCGACAGCTTCTCGGTCGGATTCATCCCGCTCGAATCGCAGAAGGACCGCGACGGCATCACCCACCGCCGCAAGGTCCGTCTGCTTGAGACCAGCATCGTGAGCTGGCCAGCCTACCAGAACGCGAAAATGACCAAAACAGCGGCACCAGCCGTGGAACAAAGGAAGGAAACCATGGAGAACAACAACGAACTGATGGACCTGATACAGTCCATGCAGGAAGAACAGCGCGGCATCAAGGCCGAAATCAGCAAGATGGGCGCGAAACCGGCGCCGGCTGCCATCGGCGCGGCGTACCGGAGCCACGGCGAATACATGCAGGCCCTCGCGCGAGGCGACGAACAGGCCATGACCGTGATGAAGGAATGCCGCGAACTGATTTCCACCAAGGACACCGGCAACACCGCCACCTGGATCGCCGATGATCTCAAACTGATCGAGGACCGCCGCAAGGTCTCCCAGCTCCTGACCCATGACACGCTGCCGGCGACCGGCATGAGCATGGAATACCATGTCGTGACCTCCGACACCACAGCCGTCGACAAACAGGAGACGGAAGGCTCAGAGCTTTCCTTCGGAAAAGTCGCCTTCGGCACCAAGACAGCCGACATCAACACCTACGGCGGCTACACCACCCTATCCCGCCAGACCATCGAACGGTCAACCACTCCGATGCTCAACACCGCGCTCACCGCATTGCAGAACGCCTACGCGAAGGCCACCGAGAAGGCAGTGCGCGACCACCTGTACACGGAGATCAAGGCGCAGCGCGACGCATCCTCTAACGCCAACAAGATCGACGCGCCACAGTTGGCCAACATGACCATCGACGATTGGGTGTCACTCATCATCGACGCGTCCGAACTGGCCGACGACCGCAACGTGTCGCTGACGCGCCTCGCGGTCTCCAAGGACGTGCTCAAGGCACTGGTGAAACTCAAGGATACCGGTGACCGGTTCTTCAACCTCAGCGGCGACGGGTCGGACACCATCGGAAGTTTCGACCTGACCGGCGTGGCCGGCACGTTCATGCGCGTCCCTGTCGTGCTGCTGCCGAACGCCGATGCCGGACTGGCCAGCTTCATCGATCCCGCCGCAGTGACCGTGTGGGAGTCCGGCGGCCCCACGCAGCTGACGGACGGCACCGTGACCGCCCTGACCAACAGCTACAGCGTCTACGGATACATGGCCGTGGCCACGACCCATGCCGACGGCCTGATTCCGGTGAAGTTCGCCACGGCATGATGATCGATGACAACACCCTGCTGCAACGACTACGCGACGAGGTGGGCGTCCCGGCCGGAGAGGAAGACCGGCTCACGGTCAAACTCGCGGCGGCGAAACGATACGTCGAGCACGCGGTCGGCACCGCCACCGTGGACGACGATCTGCTGGCCGATTGCATCGTCTCCTGCGCGGCCGACCTGTTCAACATGCGTGACGCACGGCTCGGCGTCATGGACGTGGGCGACTCGACCGTGGAACCATTCAGAATCTCCACCGACCCGCTCCGCTCCGTCTGGCCGAAACTCCGCGCCGCCGGCATCCTGACCGGAGGAATGGTGATCGCATGAACAACATCCAGAAACAACGCGCCGCCCTCATGGACACGCTCGCCGACATGCTCGACGGGCTCGTGAGCAGCATCAGCATCGACGCCCAACTGGTACGCCCCGCCACCGGCAAGGTGGCCGTGTTCATCGAACCCCCGACCGTTGAATGGCCGTCATGGGGCCCGCCGGAACCGGTCTGGACTTTGGACGTCATCGCCGGCACACCGGCCACGCAGCCATCCGCAGTCGATGACATCCTCACAGCGCTCGACAGACTCGCCGAACGCGGCCTGAACCTCCAGAAGGCCACGCCCGCAACATGGAACCTCGCAGGAGCCGGCACACTGGCGGCCTACCAGGTCACGTTGAACGCCCTGGAAACCGAATAAGACAAGGAAAGGAAAACAATCATGGCTGGAAAGATCCGCACGCTCGGCCCCGGCATCTTCAAAATCACCGACACCGCAAACGGCAGGGACTTCAGCGCCGACCTGACGAAAGCGCAGCTGAACCCCTCGAACAGCAGCGACGACCCGGTGACCTACTTGGACGGGTCCGAAGAGACCAACACGACCACCACATGGACCTTCGAGGGCACCGTGGACGACGACTTCAGCGAGGACGGTCTGGCCGTCTGGCTCTTCGACCACAAGGGCGAGACGCTGCCGGCCCAGTTCGTCCCGAACAAGACCGGCAAGATCCAGTGGACCTTCAACGTCACCATCGCGCCAATCGCCATCGGCGGCGACGTCAAATCGAAGAACACGAACGATCTGAGCTTCGCCGTCACGAACGTCGCCCACACGGCCTACTCGGGTGAGTGATGGCCGGCAAGGCATTGATGGTCGTCGGCCAGAAACGCTTCGTGCAGACGATGCGCAAGGCCGGCGCGGACATGGACGACCTGAAGGAAGTGAACCGCGAGGCCGCGCAGATCGCACTGCCCGCCGTCCGCAACCTCGCCACACGAGGCAAAACCGGCCGGCTGGCCGGCAGCCTGCGTGTCGGAGCGACGAAACGAGCCGGCGTCATCCGCGCCGGCCGCAAGGCCGTGCCATACGCAGGCCCAATCAACTACGGGTGGCCGGCCCGCCGCATAAAACCGCGTCTCTTCGTCAACAACGGCGTCGCCTCCACCGAGAGCCAATGGCAAAAGGTCTACAAGGACTTCATCGACAAGACATTGAAACAAGTGAAAGGAAAATAATGGCAACCACGAGAATCACCTACACGGACGGTACCAGCGAACTCGTGCCGATCACGATGCGCGCTACATGCAAGGCCGAGGCGCACGCCATCGACGCGGGCTGGGGGCCAATCACCCAGTCCCCCGTCCGTTCCGGCGCGTACGCGGCCTACGCGGCCCTGCGCATGGCCGGCCGCAGCATGCCTGATTTCGAGCATTGGCTGGACACCGTGGCGTCCTTCGACCTTGCGGCAGCGAAGGAGGAACCGGAAGAGGGAAACCCTACGCGCTAGCCGCGTGGCCCCAAGACTCGCTCGGCCGTCTCTCGTTCCTCCTGGCGAGCCGTTTCGGCGGCACGCCATGGCAGTGGAGGAACGAGGCCGACGAATTGGATTGGGGCACCGGACTGGCCGAACTGCTCAAGGAAGCCGAATCACGGAAGGAGTGAACCATGGCGCACAGCGCGATCATGAGCGTGCGCATCACCGGCAACGCCGATGATGCCGTCAAGGCGTTCGAGAAGACCACCACGAAGGCGGCCGCTTTCGGCAGCGCCATCGGCGGATTGGCCGTCAAGGGCGTGACCGCGCTGTGGGACACGGTGAAGGGCTTCGCCGGCGACGTGGTGAACATGTCGGACAGCACCGACAAGTTCATGAACACCATGAGCTTCGCCGGCATCGACACCAAAGCCGTGCAGGCAGCAGCGAAGGAAACACGCAAATACGCCGACGCCACCGTGTACGGCCTCGATGATATCCAGAACACCACCGCGCAGCTGGCGGCAAACGGCATCGGCAACTACATGGAACTGACCGAGGCAGCCGGCAACCTCAACGCGGTGGCCGGAGGCAACGCCGACAGTTTCAAAAGCGTCGCGATGATGCTCACGCAGACCGCCGGCGCGGGCAAGCTCACCACCGAAAACTGGAACCAGCTTGCCGACGCCATTCCAGGCGCGTCCGGCAAACTCCAGGAGGCGCTGCTGAAGAACGGCGCGTACACGGGCAATTTCCGCGATGCCATGGCCAAGGGCGAGATCACCGCAGACGAGTTCAACAAGGCGCTCATGGACCTCGGCATGACCGACGTGGCGAAACAGGCCGCGACATCGACCAGCACCATCGAAGGCGCGATGGGAAACCTCGAAGCAGCCGTCACCGGCGGCCTGACCGACGCCTTCAACCTCTTCAAGCCGACCGTCACAGGCGGCATCAACGCGGCCGCGACGGCAGTCACCAACCTCGCGCAGACCGGCACGCAGGGATTGCAGACGTTCTTCACACAGGTCAAGGACACCGGAGCTTTCAACGCATTGCAGATGGCCGCGCAGTCAGTCGGCGGCGGCCTGCAATCACTGTGGACCGGAATCATGGCCGTCGTGAACGCAATGACCGGAGGACAGCCGGCGGGAACCTCGTTCGGCAACGTGCTCAACACCGTCGCCACGGCCGCGCAGACGGTCGGCGGCTGGCTGAAGACCGCCGGCGACTGGATCAGTCAGAATCTCGACCTCGTGACCCCTCTCGTGGCCGCGATCGGCGGAGCCGTGGCAGCGGTGACCGCGGTGACCACGGCCATGCAGCTGGCCGCGACGGCGCAGGCGCTGCTCAACGCGGTCATGGCCGCGAACCCGATCATGCTGGTCATCACGCTCATCGCCGCGCTCGTGGCCGGACTCACCTACTTCTTCACCTGCACCAACACCGGCAAGGCCGTGTGGTCGAGCTTCACGAGTTTCCTCTCCGGCTGCGTGCATGGCATCATCGGCTTCTTCTCCGGTCTCGGTTCAACCATCGTCAACATCTTCAACTCGGCAGCGAACGGCGCCAGGAACGCATGGAACGGCGTAGTCGGCTGGTTCCGCGGACTGCCAGGCTCCATAGCCGGGTTCTTCGGCAACGCCGGCAGCATCCTGTTCAACGCCGGCGCAAGCATCATCAGCGGTTTCCTCAACGGCCTCAAATCGATGTGGAGCAACGTGACCGGCTGGATCAGCGGCATCGGCGACTGGATCAAGGCCCACAAGGGCCCGATCAGCTACGACCGGAGGTTGCTCGTCCCCGCCGGCCAGGCCATCATGACCGGTTTCGCCCAGGGCCTCAACACCGGGTTCGACAGCAGTGTTGAAACCGCTATCAGCCGCGCCAACCGCAGACTCGCGGCCATGCCCCTCAACCTCTCCGCCCAGGGCAACACGGCCACGCCAGTGGTCAATACCTGGAACGTGGAGATCAACGGCGAGGTCATCGACAAGGACGGCACCGCCAAGGCCATCAAACGGCTCCTGGCCGACTACGACGCAAGGAGGTCATGAGATGCAGCAGTGCTTCATGTTCATCGACACCGGCAACGGCTGGACACCGGTTAACGACTCCGCCAAGGACGTCGCCGCACTCGATTCTTTCACCATCGACTGGGGAAGCGACGGCATCGACGAACAGCCCGAACCTGCCGTCATGTCGTTCACCCTCCGCGACCGCACCGGAAGACTCGCAGGCCAGGCATTGACATTGGCCGGCATGAAGGTGATCGTGCAGTTCTCCGATCAACCCAGATGGCAAGATCTTCAGCCGTCGATGGGCGGATGGGAAGATCTGCGCATCCCGATCGACTCGCTGCACCGCGCTTACTCCCCCGCCTCGCCGGAATCCCCCGCCTCGCCCGCCTCTACGATGTTCGCCGGCACCGTCTCCACCGGCGGCAGCATCGAACCGGCCAGCGACGGCGGGTGGCTGCTCAACCTCTCCGCCACATCGAGGATGGCCATATGGAAACGCCTGCAATCACAAGGACCGACAGACACGGACGCGAAATGGGACGGCGCGCACTGGATAGGCACGCCATCCGCACGCCTCAAGGAGATGAACCGCAGGGCCTCGGCGCAGGGAGCTCCGGAAGCCAAACTGGACGGGCTCGCCCTGCCGTCAAGCGTCGCGCCATACACGCCATCCGACCACCCATCGCAGCTCGACCTGCTGCACAGGCTCACCGCCGGGCCACGACTCCCGCAATGGCATGAGGTCTACGACGGCGCGACATCGACCCTCAGGCCGCTGTTCCTCGCCGATCCGATCGCCGTGCACCTGTCAACCGATGGCCGACTCAACGTCCTCACCGACGGAGAGATACGACACGCGCTCTTGGCGGCCGACATCGAGGCATCGACGGATCTGAGCATCACCGAACCTTTGACACAGGTCGTCATCAACGCGAAACGCGTCAAATCGGACAACGGCAAGCTCTCTTTCGACGACGTGGAGATCACGATGGGAGACCGGAACCGTCTGCCCTCCCAATTGACCGCCATGCAGAAGAGCCTCACCATCGATTCCGACATGCTCGCCGTGGACGAATCCGGCGGCGTATGGAACAGTGGCGGCACCTCGACCGTCAGTGACACGGACCGCGCCAAAATCGCGCAATGGCTCGAATCGCACGACCTGCGCATGATCCCGGAGACAGTGACGTTCAACAGCACGCGACTCGACCCGGCACGACTTCCATGGCTGTACAAGGCAAGCCCATCCGGCCCGTTCATCATCGTCAAGGCCAAGGCGTCGGCCCTGACCGGCTCAGACGGCCGACCGGCCTTCACCGGCCCCATCACGACCATCGGCGGAACACTCTCATACCGGTGGCGCAACGGCAAGCCGACACTCACCCAGGAAGCGACGCTGGCCGCGCTCCGGCCGCTGCTGACGAAACGGATCACATGGGCCGACCTGCCATCCATCAGCTGGCAGCAGCTCGACCTGCACATCTGCGACATCTCGATGATCCAGATCATAGACACTTCAACCATCGACGAAAAGGAAGGAACACAATGACAGCAACAACACCCATCTACGGGCTCTCATATCCCGAAGGCTCCGACCTCGTATCAACCGCGCCGGACTCGTTCAAGGCAATGGCCGACACGTTCGAGCAGGCGCTATACAAAGTGGACAGGCGCAGCACTCCCAAAGGCGTCAAACCCGTCATCGCCACCACCCTCAACACGCTCGCCACGCTCACCGGAGTCACCGGTCAGACCGGATACGTGACCGACGACGGCGACAACACCGGCATGTACGTATGGACCGGTACGTCCTGGTTGAGAATCGTCGACTCTCCAATGATCGAAGCATCCACCACCCTCACCAAGATCACCACGGACAGCCTATACGTGACGGCCAAAATCCTCGACCAAGGCATCAACTGCATCGGATTCGACGCCACCGCGCTGCTCATCGCGCAGATCGGATGGATAAACAACGAACAGTTCACGTCAACAGCATGGTCGCCGGTGGACCTCTTCAAATTCACCGGATACACGGCGCGGTGCGTAAGCTTCGGATGGTCCTTCGACAACAACGCGGACGGTTCCATCACCTACAATTCCACATTCAAAGGCGAGGGCAAGATCGTCAGCTGGGTCGCCAGAGGCAACTACGTGGTGACCGCTAAATGCTGGCATCATGGCGGCGTCATCATCCCCGTCACCAAAGACAACTAAGCATCCATGCAACCGGAAACCATGTGAAAGGAGAAGCATATGACAAGCGAAATCACCGCGTTGGCCATCACGTTCACCATGATCGTCATCGACTACCTGACGGGCATCGCGAAAGCCATCAAGAACAAGGACGTGAGCAGCGAGAAGATGCGAGAGGGCTTATGGCACAAGACCAGCTATCTCGTGGTCATGCTCCTCGCGGAAATCATCGAGCATGGCCAGCACATGGTCGACATGGGATTCTCCGTGCCGATCATCATCCCCACATGCGTGTACATCATCATCACCGAACTGGCCAGCATTTTGGAGAACCTCGGAGAAATCAATCCGGAACTGCATGACAGCCCAATCCTCGCTCTCTTCCGCAGCAGCAAGGATCAAGGAAGGTGACTGATGGACGGGATCATCTGGAAGGGAAGCCCGAACCATTACACGGGACGACAAGGCTACACCGTCACGCACATCACGCTGCACATCATGGTCGGATACCTGGCCGGCACCGACGCGACGTTCGCCAACAGCGCCAGCCAAGCCTCGGCTCACTACGGCATCGGGTCCAGCGGCGAGATCCATCAATACGTTTCGGAACGAGACGGCACCTACTCCGATGCTAACTACATGTCGAACAATTCGACCATCAGCATCGAGCACGAGGGCGGCATGTCCGACGGCGCGGTCTGCACCCAGGCGTGCATCGACGCAAGTGCCAGACTGTGCGCTGACATCGCGCGGCGCTACGGGTGGAAGAAACTGTGGCACGACGGGCTGAAAGGCAATGTGTGGCTGCACAGGGAAATTCCCGGCACCGACCACGCGGCCTGTCCGGACCTCGCGCCCAACGGCCTGCCGTATCAGCAGGTCATCGACAAGGCAAACAACCTACTGGAAGGACAAGAAATGGCACTGACCGATGAAGACATCATAAAGATCTGGACGCACAAGCTGCCGAACGGAGCCTGTGTGCGCGACTGCCTGTCACCGGCGATCCAGGACGTTTTCGCCATGCACGACACGGGCCTGACCAATGGCGGGTGGCTGCACAAGCTGCCGAACGGCCGGCCGGCAAGGGACATCATCAGCGACGCCACCAGCGACGTGATTCGGATGCATGATACTTTGATCCCGCAGCTCACAGCGCAGATTACAGCGCTCTCGGCAGCCGTTGACGCAATGGCCAAGAGCCTCGGCGCTGACCCGGACCAGATCGCGGAAGCTGTCAAGAAGGCCGTTGCCGACAAGCTCGACAGCTTGCACATCACCATCAAGGCGGATTAGACCGCGAGCCTGACGGCCGCCGTTGCCTCTCGTAGACGGCCGTCCGGCATCGCAACGTAATGCTCCGTGGTCTCAACCGACTCATGGCCTAGAAGTTCCGCGACCACGAACAGGTCGTGTGTGGCGGCGTAGGCCGTGGTGGCGAACCGGTGCCGCAACGTGTGCGCGGCATAGCCGGCCGGCAACAGATGACTGATGTGGTCTCCGATATAGGACTCCTCCACATGGCCGCCGAACCGGCCAGGGAACAGGTAGCCCCGCGCGTCCATGATGATGCCGGCCAGATCATCCGGCAACGGCACTATGCGCTGCTTGTCACCTTTGCCACGCACGATCAATGACCGGCCGTCGCTGTCGGCCACCACGTCATCGCTATGGACCCGCGCAATCTCGCCACGCCGCAGTCCGCACTCAGCGCCCAGCCGGATCATGAGTTTTTCCGACGACGTGGCCTTCTCCATCGCCGCAGCGATGTAACGGTCCGGGCATGGTCTGGGATGCGCGTGTGGCTTCTTCACCCTTGGCACGTCCAGACTCGGATCATCCGACCGTCTGCCGCTTTTATGCAGCCATCGGAAGAACGACGATATGGTGTTCCTGTACGCTTTGCGCGTCTCGGGTTTCCATTGCTGCAGTGCGAACGCCTGCACGATCTGCTCCGTGGTCACTTCTTTGGGGCCTGATGGCATGAGCAGCGCCGCGAGATGCACCATCTTGTATCGACGGCTTTTGATTGTCTGTGCTGATAGGCCGGCCGCCTTGAGGGTGTCAGTCCACCCGTTGATGCTTTCGCGCCATGGGACCGGTGCGCTGATCTTGTTTCTCATGATTCATCATGCACCCCTAGCTTTAAGCGGCTAAACTGAGCTTGGATAAGCTCAGAAGCCCCATGGATTTGAACCTTGGACCTCTGGTGTCCCCAGAGGTCCAAGGTTCAAATCCATGCCCCGCCACCAATTGAAACCGGAAACCTTTTG
>OLQC01001437.1_pt1 | contig 18875 bp, 18 predicted proteins | sample 1672471 | NCBI WGS metagenome assembly OLQC01 (sample SAMEA3136689, study PRJEB25190) | human gut metagenome | biome: human gut; feature: human-associated habitat; material: faeces | place: Austria | collected 2013
CCGTGTCCACGTTCAGGGTCAGCAGCTCGTCCGTGAGATAATATTTCAGATTTTCCGTGCGCTGCTCTATTGAAGCCGCAGACTGTTCCCATGAGTAATACACCTTGGCGAAATTGGTCACAAAGCTCTCTATTGCATTCGTGTCCGTGACTTCCTCCTGCACTACCGTCGTTTCATGGACGGTATGCGTATCCACCGCTGTAAAATCCTTATACACCGCGAAAGCAAACGCGCAGATAAGCAGCGCCCACAGCGCGATCACCACCGGCCGCCGCGTCCCAATGCTGAGGACACGCGGTTTTTTCTGTTTCTCCTGACTTTTGTTTCTATTCTGGAACATATCATTTTCCTGCCTTTCGTCATTCATTGTCCTACCCGTCCGGCACAGACCAGATGCGCCTGCCAATAGGCGCTGGTCAAATCTGCAAACCCGATCGGGTTTCCTGCGTGGTACATCCGGTTATCGCCCACATAAATCCCAACGTGCGTGATATAATCGCCGCAGTTATACGTCCCCTGAAAGAACACCAGATCGCCGGGGCGAGGTGCGCTGGTGGGGGTGCAGATGTTATAGAGCCCCTGGGCTCCCAGGCGGCCTACATTCCAGCCGGAATGATTGATCACCCAGGACACAAAGCCGGAGCAGTCAAAGGACATGGCCGGAGAGCTGCCGCCCCACACATAGGGATAGCCCAGGTATTTCTCCGCCTCGCCCAAAATGGCCGCAAAGGTTTCATCGTCCAGATATTCCTTCGGCACGTCATAGTCATCGGGCGGGTTTGTGATGTATTTTCCCACATAGGCTGACTCCGGGAACAGATCGGGCCTGTTCCCCAGGGTGGACATATAGAGGGAGTACCGGGCCATCTGTTCCTCGCCCATTATTTCCAGGGGCAGATGGGAAAGGTTTTTGTTTTCCAGCGTGACATAGCAGATGTAGTAATTGTAGGGCACCTCCACTGTGTAGGAACTGCCCTCGCTGTCCGTCCGGCTTTCTGTCCGATACCGAACCTCCACCACCACATCCTCGGTGAGAATGTACTGGCGGTCAAAAAGGTTTTCCAGCGTCCCCTGTACCTGATCCGCCGTCCATGCCCCCTCATGGAGCACCGACAGAATGGAGATCAGCACATAGGGATCGTGCTCGATTTCATCCAGGTCAAAATGGTACTCGTCATAGTCGTGGGTGCTTTCGTAGCTGTCCAGATAGTTTTGCAGCTCGGCCTCCATGCCGGAATAGGCAGCCTCCGCCGCCAGCATTTCCTCGTCCTGGGACGGGTAGGTGGTCGCTCCCACTGCGCCTGCCCCGGCGTTGCCAAGCGTCACCAGAGAGGACGAGCAGGACTGCATCATAAAGAGCAGGAGCACACAGGCCAGGGCCAGCAACACCCCCACGGGATGCCGCTTCACAAAGCCTGCGATTTTCGCCCCGGCCTTTTCCGTAGCGGCGGCGGTCTTTTTGGCGGCGCTTGCCGCTCCCGTCTTTGCCGCCTCCCGCGCCCGCTTTTGATACTGCTTTTTCAGGCGGTGCTTGCGCCACATCTGGGAAACAGAATTGCCGGACATTTCCGGGTGCTCCTGGGCGGCCATGCGGAAGTGATAGTCCGCCGTAGCCTTAACATACTTGGACTCGGCCCGCTGGACAGTCTTTGCCGGGTGCTGCCGGATTTTCTTTTGCACAAACCGCTTGCCATGCCGCAGGCCGGACTCGCCCACCAGCTCGGAGCGGTGGGCCCCCTCGGTGCCGACGTTCTCCTGCTCCACTTCAAAAATTTTCCCATGTACGAAGCCATGGACGGTGCCGCCAGCGGCCCGGCCTACCCGCCGCACCGGGCCGGGCTTTTTGGGCGGCTTCTGTTTTGCCAGCTTATCCTTTGCCTGTTCCAGCTTTTCCCCGCGCTTTTCCATGCGGAGCTTGCTGGCGGCGGTCTGTTCCTGCTGGCTTTTCTGGCGGAATTTCGACCTATGGACACTTTGTCCAGAAGTACCCCCGGCCTCCGGGCCTGCCGTTTTATTCGTTTCTTGCTTCATGCTTCAAGTCCTCCGGGCGGGTGGTGAGCAGGTTGTAGATCTCCCCCTTGGGAAACCGATCCACAAATGGGATGGTCACATCCCCATAAAACAGCAGCCCCTCGCCCGCGTTGGAATGGGTGATGTAGGAAAGCTGGTGCTCGGAAATACCAAGCTGCTTTGCCAGGATCGCCCGGTCACTTTGGGCCTGGGCCAGCAGGATCATAAAATCCGTGTTGTCCAGAATGGCCTCGATCTCCCGGCTGGCAAGCAGGTCTTTCACATTCTGCGTCAGGGCCGAGGGAACGCAGCCCTTTTTGCGGAGCATCTTCCAGACGGCCACAAAATAGCTGGCGGTCAGCGCGTCCCGCAAAAGGATATGGAACTCGTCAAAATAGCACCAGGTAGAAATGCCGTTGTGGAAGTTCACATTGACCGCCGAAGTTACAAAATCGTTGGTGATGTGCATGGCGATCTTCCGCAGGTTTTCCCCCAGCCCTTTCAACACGATACACACCACGCGGGCGGTCAAGTCCACGTTGGTGGGGTGGTTAAAGAGGTTGAGGGAGCCGGTGCAGTAGAGCTCCAGAGCGGTTGCCACACGGCGGGCCTCCGGCTCCGGCTGTTTCAAAAGCTCCTCGTACAAGTCCTGGAGCAAGGGTGTTTTGGCCGTTTCCAGCCCCAGGGCCATATCCCGGTAAATGAGCCGTACACAGCGGTCAATCACCGTCTTTTCAATGGGCTGCAATCCGTCCTTGCCGCCCACCACCAGCTCGCACAGGGACAACAAAAAATCCGCTTTCATGGAAAGCGGGCTTTCGTCATCGTCCAGGTCAAGCTGGATGTCCATGGGGTTAATGTGGCTGGGAGAGCCGGGGGCGATCTCGATCACCTGCCCGCCCAGCCTCCGCACCAGGGGCGCGTATTCGCCCATGGGATCGACAATCAGAATCCGATCCTTTGGGATGGTGAGGAACACATTTAAGAGCTCCCGTTTTGCGGCAAAGGATTTTCCCGAACCAGTCGAGCCCAGGTAGAGCCCGTTGGCTGATTTCAGCTTTTTGCGGTCAGCCATGATGACATTGTGGGAAAGGGCGTTCATGCCATAGTAGAGGGACGGCCCGGCCATGCGGAGCTCCCTGGTCATAAAGGGAATGAAAATCGCTGTGGAGCTGGTGGTCATGCCCCGCTGGATCTCCACCTCGTTATACCCCAGGGCCAGGGAGGAAACAAACCCCTGTTCCTGCTGCCAGTCCAGCCGTTTTAGGGCGCAGTTGTATTTCTGCGCGATGCCTCCCACGGTAAACACGTCGTTTTCCAGCCGCTGCCGGGTGGGGGCAAGGTTCACCACCGTAAAGGTCAGCAGGAACATCCGCTCGTTGCGGGATTGCAGGTCGGCCAGCAGTTCCGCCGCGTCCTTGCTGAATGTAATGAGGTCGGGCGGGAGGATGTCGGGATCGTACCCGGCCCGCACCGCCTTTCTTTGTTCCTCCACTTTCATTTTGCCGATGTCGGAGAGCTTGCCCTTGACGGTCTTAATGGCCTTTAACTGATCCACCGTCTGGACGTGCATAGTGACTGTCAGCTCCGCATCCAGCTCCAGGATTTCCGACAGCAGCTTATCCGAGAGCTCGGACGCTAAAATCTGCAAATAGGACGCCGCGCCCCAATACTGGCCCACCCGGAATGTCCGGGACTGCCTGAAGTCAAAGCTGTCCGGGGCGATATAGTCCTTTGTACCCATGCCCGTTTTGGTAATATCCTGCCAGGAGAAGCAGAACGCCTCCCGGCTGCCGGGGTGCATCTGCCCGTGGAGCAGGGCCAGACGTTCCCGCCCGTCCAGGGACTCCGATGGCACCCCAAGCCGTTTGAGGTTGCCTGTCACATCAGCTTCCACCCGTTCCAGCCGGGGCCGGGCCTCCCCAATCCCGTCGGCGGGGAGCCCAAAGGTGATATATTTGGAGCGTTCAATGCCATTGTTGCTTTTGGCAATCTGGTTTTTCAGCATCCCGGTAAATTCAGCCCGGACGCTGTTGAAGTCATCCTGGGCCGGGGGGATATTGACCTTGTACTTGCTCCGGGAACGAGATCGGCGGTTGATAAAGGAAAGCTGGAACGGCAGCGAGGTATCAAAGTAGTTGAGGAACGAGCTCCAGCCGCCGAAAATCGCCGTCTGATCCTCGGTGCTTGCCACCGAATAGTTGATGTCCTCATATTCCACTGTCTTTGTATAGAGCCCACCGGGGAGCTGGCACACTCCGTCCGGGTGCATCACCAGATAAGGGATCGTCTGCTGGGCGGACAGGGCCGCTTTCCGTTTAGTGGCCTTTCCGGGGCCGCGCTTTTGGTTTTTTGCTGTTTTCAATCGCATCCTCCTTTCCCGCAGCGCCCCGCTGGGTAAACGGGGCGTAAATATTCTGCGTCTGATAGGGCCTGATCCCAGGCCGCAGGAAACGGGCCCGGATGATGTTTCCCACCACCTTTTCCAGCGGGAGCCCGTCTTTTTCATACATCGCCAGCAGAAACGCCGGGAGCGCCACGGCCATCATCAGGAACATGGCCCCGGTATTGCCGATGGTGCTCCGGGCCAGCAGATAGGTGGGGATGCCCACCGCCGCCGCGATCCCGAAGCACACAAGCTGGCGTTTCGTCAGGTTAAAGGCCAGTTTGGTCTTGACCTTTGACAAATCGTTTGGAACATTTACATAGGGAATTTTGCTCACTTCCTTTCCGGCCCGGCCACCTCTGGACACTTTGTCCAGAAGTCCGGGGTATCTCAGCGCAGCACTTCCGCGATCCCCGCCATAATGTACTCCGCACAGGGTAAGGCGATAGCGTTGCCCAGGGCCTTATAGCGGCTGGCGGCGCTGATCTCGTTGCCGTCCGCACCGTATTTTGTCCAGCCCTCCGGCAAGCCCATCAGCCGCTCACACTCCAATTCTGTGGGAAAACGCACACAGCCGCCCGCCGGATCGTCCTCATACCAAAAGGCAAAGGGCGTTACTGTTCCAGCCAGCAGGGTGGGAAAAGGGTCAGTTGGTAATCCAAAGCTGTTTCGGAACGCGGTGTGCTGTCCGCCTTTTGCGGCTCCCCGCATACGGAATCCTTGAAAGGGTCGGACGATGGGTATTCGCCCCCCTGCTTCAAGAAAAGGGCCTCGATCTCCGCCGGGGGCGGGCACCCGGCACGCTCCGCCAGACGGAGGAAGTGGGTGCATTGGCCGGGGCTTAAACAGTATTTCGGGAGCACGCCGCCCTCTAAAATCTGCCACGAGAAAGACGCGCTGCCGCCGGGCCAGCCGGGGCCTTGCCCAGTATTGGGCATCCAGGAGCCGCCATGCGAGATCGGGGCATCCCCCTCGCACCATTCCGGCATTTGCCCATCTTCCCGAAGCAGGCATTGGAATTTCGGCGTCTGTGAAAGCGGATAGCACGGCTCTAAAGTCCATCCGGTCATTTGAAGAAAACGCTCCCATGACGTTTTCCCAAATAGTGATAACTGGATATAGATCATTGGTGGCCTTTCTCATTTCTTGAATGATACGGATGGCGTGGAAGAACAGGCCGGATTTGGCCCCATCCAGCCCCTCCCGCCTGCCAATCTGTGAAAGATTTTGACAAGGGGAGCCAAAGGTCAGCACATGGACGGGCGGGACGGCCCCGCCGTCCAGTTTGGTGATGTCCCCCAGGTGGGCCATGTCCGGGAAATGCCGCCGGGTGATGGAGATAGGGGCGGCCTCGATCTCGCTGGCCCACAGGGGACGGATACCGCACCGTGACGCTGCCAGGGGAAACACGCCGATCCCATCGAACAGGCTCCCCAGGGTAAGCGCACTCACAGGCCCACCTCTGGACACTTTGTCCAGAAGTCCGGGACGGTGCTTTCCACCTCGTTGCCCCACACATCCCAGCCGGGCGGCGTCTGCCTTGCAAACAGCTCCACTCTGGGCAGGTCGCCCATCAGGGCCACGATCTTTTCACGGGCCTCCTCCGGTTTGCGACTGTGTTCCTGTATGGGGGAAATGATAAACTGATGGACATTTGCCGCCTGCCGTTTCGGGTGTCCCCGTGTTGCCAGCAGGCACACCTCCGCGTTCCCCCTTGTCCAGAAGCCCAGGCCATAAAACCAACTGTCGGCCTTTCGGTTTTTCTTGAGCCACACAAACGCCACGCTTTTGTAGGTAAATCCCCACGCTTCAATCAGCCGCAGGGCCTCCGGGAGCTGGGGAAAGGTAGCCCACAAAAAAAGCGCGCTGTCCGGGGCCGCAAGATCGGCCACAGGCAACGCGCATAGCTCGTTGATCCCCATGGTGGGATAATGGTTTTCCGCCGCTCCCTGTACCTTTTTTGCGGAATACCGCCATGGCGGGTCGGCGTAAATGATAGAATACTTCTCGATGGTTACACTCCTTTCTCCCCGGCCTCCACCGCCGCCCGCGCCAGACGGATGCGCTCCGTAGCGGCGGCATAGTAGGCCGGGACGGTTTCAAAACAAATAAAGCGGCGGCCTGTGTTGAGGGCGGCCACCGCCGTTGTAGCAGAGCCCGCGCAGATGTCCGCCACCACCTCGCCGGGCCGGGTATAGGTCTTGATGAAATACTCGCACAGCTCTACCGGCTTTTGCGTGGGGTGGACGGTGCGTTGGACGGCTGGAAAGGCAAGCACGTTTCCGGGATAGCGCAGGCCGTCCTCCGAGCCGCTGCCGGAACGGGTAAATTTCCCGTAGTTGGTGCTGTTCCCACGGTTGCCCGCAATTTTCTTGTAGGGCTTGCCCTGCTCAAACTGCGGATTGTAAAGCGGAAGTTTCTGATAGAACACCAGAATATTCTCCGTCTTTTTTAGCGGAGCCCGCCTTGCGTTGAGAAATCCGGTGCAGCGGCTTTTGTACCATACCCACTCATAGCGGAGCATGGACAGGTTGGATGCCCCCAGCACCTTGTCATAGGGACATTGGGCAAAGAACAGCACCGCGCCCTCCGGCTTGACCGCCCATTTTACCGCCTCCCACAGTTCAGGGAGCGGCAGGGGCACATCCCAAAAGTTCCGGGTGGTGCCATAGGGCGGATCGGTCAAGAGCATATCCACGGAATGACGGGGCAGGGAGTGCAGGCCCTCAATGCCGTCTTGCAGGAACAGCCCCTCCGGGGACTTCTGGACACTTTGTCCAGAGGTTGCCTTATCGGTCATCCCTGGCCTCCTTGCCCTTTGCCGGGGTGGGCCGGGCGGCGTTTTCACGGGCGGCCTGCGCCCGTCCCTCAGCTAACTGCTGGGCAATCGTCTTTGCGTCATCCCTGCCGCCCAGTAATTCACGCTTTTGTAAAACGTCCTCCGTTTCTGCCATAAAACAGTACACATCCGCCTCGGTAAATTCCTCCGGGGCTTTTCCATTCCACAGGGCCGTTCCATCCGGCCCATATCTTCTCGGCATATAACACCCCTTTCTCAATGTGCGTTAAAGATACTGCGGGCAATCGAGCCCGTTTTGAACAACATAAAGCAGAGCAGGACAGTATATCCCACAATGCCCCAAATCGCGCCGATGGGGTCGCCGCCTGTGGCAATCCCCTGGATCAGCACCGCGTAAATGGCAACGCATACCAGAATGAGCATCCCTTGAAAGCCCACAGCGAACAGGGAACGAAGATAGTTCTGGCCCATTTGCCCCACCTCCCGGTTGGAGATCGTTGCCATGGGGATGGGAGCCAAACTGGTCAGGATATAAATTTCCAACATTCTGCCATACACCAAAACAAAAATGACAATGCCCAGCGCCCACATGGTAACGCCAATGATAGAAGATTGGAGCCACAGGCCCAAAAGCGGCCCTAAATCCATCCCCTCCAGGGTGGTTTCCAGTTCCGCCAACATATCCGGCGTGATGTCCGTAGAGCCCTGGATGAGCCCGCCCGCCTGGGCGATCACGGACTGCGACACGTCGAACACCGCCATTACAATATTAAAAGTGTTGGACAGAATAAGGATGGCACAAGCCGTTTTGAACATCCATTTGTAGATATTCGCCACATCAAACTCGTGCATATTGTTTTTTTCCAAAAGCATCTGTATGAGCTCATAGGTGGCAACAAAGGTCAGCACCAGACCGGCAATCGGTAAGATCACCGTTTCGGAAAGCTGGCGTATAAGGGAGAAAACCCCGGCGTTCCACGCCGCCGGGGTAGTCCCCACTTGTACCGCGATCTCCCCGACCTGGGCGTTGACGTAATCGGTGAGCCCCTCAAGGTTCCCCATGATTCCGCCAATCAGCAGCTCTTTGAGCCAGTCTGTAAGCCAGTCGGTGAGAAAATCCATAGGCCGCTACCTTAAAACAGGCCGGACAGCAGGGGGATCAGGGTGGTGCCCAGCAGGATGATGCCGCCGCCAGCCATGAGCTGCTTCATGCCCTGGCTTTTAGCTGTTGTTAGATAAAGAAGCAATAGAAGTGTAAAAATTTTTGCCGTTCCCGTCCGGCGCTTGCGCACTGCGCCGGACAGGTCGGGCTTATTCGTCGGGCAAATCCACCTTGCCGACAAAGGAGTAGTAGATTTCAATCTCCTGCCTGCGGTGCTTGTTCTCGTCATAGCTGCACTCATGCACGACGATCTTCTCAATAAACTCCCGCAGCAGGGTAGGGGTCAGCTCCTCAAAGCTGATGTGCCTGCGGACGATGTTCATAAAACGCTCCGCATTGACCGACGCTTCCTGCGCCTTGGAAAGTTCCGCTTGCAGCTCGGCGGCGTGTGCCCTGACCTGCCGCTGCTCGGCTTCATAGTCGGCGGAAAGCTCGGCAAAGCGTTCGTCGGTGATGCGTCCGGCTACGCTGTCCTCATACAGCCGCTTGAAGATGGCGGACAGCTCCCCGATGCGCTTCTCGGCGGCTTCCAGCTCTCTTTTCTTTGCGGCGTTCCTGCGCTTGCCGCCGTCCTCGTTCTGCTGAACCAGCAGCTTCATGAACTGCTTTTCGTGTTTGGCGGCGTAGGCGGTGATTTTTTTGAGGTTGGCGGTCACGCCTGCGGTCAGAAGGTCGGTGCGGATAAAGTGCGCCGTGCAGTCATGGGTGCGCTTCTTGTAGTTGCCGCAGATATAGCAGTCCTGCTTCCGGGTCTTGTTCTCATACCGCTGCTGGTAGAGGACGCTGCCGCAATCGGCGCAGAACAGCAGACCGGAGAACAAGCCCACTTCATCATAGCGGTTTGGACGCTTGCGCTGCTTGCGCAGCTCCTGCACACGCTCCCATGTGTCGGGGTCGATGATAGGCTCGTGGGTGTTCTCGAAAATCACCTGCTTTTCTTCCGGATTCTCCACGCTGGACTTCACCTTGTAGGACACCTTCTCCGTCTTGAAGTTAACCAGATGCCCCAGATACTCCTTGCGTTCCAGGATATGGACGATAGTATTGGTCGCCCACTTGCACTCATAGCCGGGGTGGTAGCGGCGGGTGCTGCCCGTCCTGCGGTATTCCAGCGTACCCGGCGTGGGGACGCCCTGCTCCGTCAGCACACGGGCGATCTTGGTAGGACCGTTCCCGGCAAGGCAGAGGTCATAGATTTGTTTGACTACGGGAGCGGCTTCCTCGTCCACGATGAAGCGCTCGTCCTCGCCCTTGAGGTAGCCGTAGACGGGCTGGCTGGTAATGGGCTTGCCGCTCATACCCTTTGCCCGCTTGACCGCCTTGATCTTTTTGCTCGTATCTCTCACCATCCATTCGTTAAATAAATTCTTTAGCGGCGTTAGGTCGTTCTCGCCCTGTGCGCTGTCCACGCCGTCGTTGATGGCGATGAAGCGGACGCCCTTCTTGGGGAAGGTGATCTCGGTGAACATGCCGACCTGCAAGTAGTTTCTGCCCATTCTCGACAGGTCTTTGGTGATCACGCACTTGACCTCTCCGCTTTCCACGCAGTCCATCATCTCCATGAAGCCGGGTCTTTGAAAATTCGCCCCGCTCCATCCGTCGTCCACGAAAAAGCGGCAGTTCAAAAATCCATTATCCCGTGCAAAGGTTTCAAGGATGCGCTTTTGATTCTCAATGGACAGGCTCGGGCCTTGCTGTTCATCGTCCTTGCTCAATCTTGCGTAAAGGGCAGTAACAGGGGTAGTGTAGGTGGCTTGTCTTAACATAAAATCCTCCGTTTCCGACAGCCGCCCCGCGATTCCGTATGAACATCATACCACAGGGGGCGGCGGCCTGTATAGCGGGTAATTGTAAATTTCGCTTCTTTACGACCCGTCATTATGACGATTTTTCCAATGCAGGCTTATCGTCTGCTCGGATGGCGGCCTCCGCTGCCAGCACCTTCATCATCTTATCGGCTGCGGTGGCGGCAGCGTCCTTCTTGAAGTAGCCGGACACCACAAGGACGGTGTTGCCCATGCGTACCTCGGTCACGCAGTCCGGGCGGCGGGGTTCGTTGTTCCTGCTCTCGTTCATCGGCGCTCCTTTCCTTCCATCAGCGTTTTCAGCTTGTCCATTTTCTGCGCGGCGTTTTCCCTGCGGAAGTTCTCTCCCGATACGTAGACGGGGCAGCACATTTCCAGCAGCCTGTCATAGATGCGGGCGTGGGGCGTGTCCTGCGGGTTTTGCAGCTCGGCAAGGCTCAAATTGGTGGTCACGATCAAAGGCTTGCCGCTGCGGCAGCGGCTGTCAATGACGTTGTAGACCTGTTCCAGCCCGTATTCCGTGCTGCGCTCCATGCCGAAGTCGTCAATGATCAGCAGCGGGTAGCGGCAAAGGCGGGAAATGTACTCGTTTCTTCCCTCAATGCGGCTGTTCAGGTCGTTCAGCACGGCGGCAAAGTTGGTCATGCGGACGGGGATCTCCTGTTCCATGAGTGCGTTGGCGATACAGGCGGCAAGGTAGCTCTTGCCCGTGCCGACGCTGCCCCAGAACAGATAGCCGATGTTCTCATCCCGCATGGCTTCCCAGTTGTCCGCATAGAATCGGGCCTTGTCCATCTGCGGATTTCTGCCGTTGTCGTTTTCAAACGTCCATTTCCGCATTTTCGGGTCGGTAAAGCCCCTGTTTTTCAAATCATCCACGGTTTGAAGGTGCTTTCTGCGCTGCTCGGCGGCTTCACGCTCCAAACGCTTCGCCCGCTGGCAGTCGCACTCCGACGGGCGCTTGTCATGCCCTGTCAATGCCCTCGTTTTCTCCGTGTGGTAGGCTTCCTTCGGGGTACGGCACTTGCCGCAGTACAGCAGCCCGTCCTCTCCGGTGTAGTCCTTCGGTTCCGGCGTGGCCATCGTCAGTTTCGTAAAAACAGCTTCCAATTCGTTTTTCATAAGCTCTCTCCCTCCTTGTAGGTGTAGTCCGGTATGCCCTGCTTCGGGGCAGCCTTCGCGGTATCGTCTGCCGCCCAGCGCAGGATGGTGGCGGCGTGGTTCTGGTATTTCTTCCCGGTGGATGCGATATAGCCGGAAAGACGGTCGATGTAATACTCCCATTTTTCGGGGATTTCCTCTTTCAGCTCCGCAAGCTCGGCGTCTGTCAGGAAAACATTCTGATACTTTCCGTAAACGGCGGGCGCGGGCCGTCCTTCCTCTCGCTCTCTCTCTTTCTCTAACTCTATCTCTATCTCTTTCTCTATCTCTGGTGGACGAATGTCGGACAAATGTCCGCCGTTTGTCCGCTGCGGCAGCAAAGCCCGGTTTTCCCGCCTTGCCGCCCGCTTCCGCTCCCCCTCGGTGGAGGACTGGCCGATCATCAGCTCAATATCGGTCATGTAGAGCAGTCCGCCGTCAAGCTGCTCCACAAGCCCCAGTTGCAGAAAAACCTTGATCGCCCGTTCCACCGTGCCGATCTGGTGGCGGGTGAGGGTGGCGATCATCTGCGCCGTGTAGGGGATATGCTCGTCAAGCTGCAATTTGCCGCCGTTTTTCAGGGATTTCAGGTACAACTTCATCAGGATATTCGAGAACAATATCCCGTCCGGCATACTTTCCAGCAGCACGATGGAATCCCCGTCGAAAAAGCTCTCTTTCAGCTTGAGGTAGTAATATTTGCGGTTATCTGCCATTGGCTCACGCTCCTTTGTGCGGGTTTCTCGGTATGCGTCGGGGCTGTCGTGAAACACGATACCCCTTTCCTCTGCACGGGGGGTACGCTGAAACACGGTAGCCCTTTGCCGTGGATGGGGGGCTGTTTTGGACCCCCATCCGGCGGCTTCCACCGTTTAGACCAGTAGCGGGGGCAAAGGACAACGATTGCCCGGAAGCTCTGCTTGCAGCCGTGGGTGCAGCTCCGGCAAAGCGCGTTGTAGGCGATGCGGTTTCTGTGGTTGAGGAAGAACGACCATTCCAGGCGTTTTTCTCTGCTCATTCTCGGCATATCTTTCACGCTCCTATCTTTCGTCTATCGGGTGTCATGGTATGGTAGGCAAAAATGTAAATCTCGGTATCAATTTCGGCGATTTTTTGCCCTGTACGCTCTTTTTACAAGATGGGTGGTATGCGGGTATGGGTAAGCTCCTTTCGTGCGTTCTGCGGCGTTTCGGGATGGGGTATTTACCCCGGCAAACGAGCTAAGTTCAGCTTAGGGCGTTACCGCTCCTGCTCGTGGCTGCGTTTCTTGTGCTTCTGCGCCTGTCCGGCCTCCATCAGCCTTTGGGTGTTGTACTTCACATTGGCAAGCTCGTCATACTCGTCCTTTGCGCGGCGGTATTCGTTGTAAATGCCGTTTTTCTCGGAAATGAGGGCCTCGATCTCGCCTTTCAGTCTGGCGGCTGCGGGTATCTTCCCGCCGTTCAGCATCTCTTTCAGCCTGCGCACGGCGGCCTCACAGATGATATAGTCCATTTCGTAGGCTTGACGGTGCATCTCCGCTTTTTTGCCTTTCAGTTTCCTGCCCGCTTCCACTGCGGGTTTCGTGCGGCGGTAGTCGTTGATGGTCTTTTGCAGCTCCTTCTTTGCGGCGATCTCATCCTCCACGGCGCGGAGCTGCCGACGCAGGGCGTACATTCTGCTGTGGCTCTCATGCACGGTTTCATTCAGACGGTCAAGGTCGATCAGGCCGTTGTCCGTCAGGAAATTGTGGGTAGCCGCCATCTGTTTGAGGTTATGGATTTTCGCCCATTTCTCATAGCCGATGCCTTTTCCCTCGGCTTTCTTGGCTTCAATATCCACCATGCGCCCAATGGCGGGGGCTTGCGGTGCGCCCTGCTTCGGGGCGTGCCTGCCGGAAGTACCCTCGATGGAAGATAGGGTGCGGTCTGCCGGAATAGCGTCGCGTTTCGCTGCGGTATTCACCGGGCGCAGGGCGTTCTGCTCCAATGCGGCAAGCACAGCGGCACGGTCAAAATCGTCGCCCAGCTTCCGGGCGGTGATGGGCTTCGTCCGGTCAGGGGTCAGGTAGGAATACCGTCCCCGGCTCTCACGGACGGTCACGCCCTCTTGCAGCAGCAGAGAAGAAAATTCGTCAAAGCCGCTTGCCCGGTCAAGGGCTTTTCGGATGGTCTTGCGCAGCTTCTCCTTATCGGTTTCAAACTTTGTGTGGATCAGCGGCTCGTGGTTTTCCAGCCGTTTTTCGTTCTCCCGGTCAATAGCAAACTGCCCCTTTTTCTTCGCCCAATACTCGCGCTCGGTGATGCGGTTTGCGCTGCCGTGGAGCAAGTCGATTTGATAGAGGTTTTCCCGGTGGCACAGCTCCATGACATCGGCTCTGAAATGTTCCATAGCCGCGTCGGTGCAGCGGTGCTTGCACCCGGCTTTCGTGTCTGCGGGTCTGTCCATGTAGGGCAGCAAGGGGACATCTTCAATGCGCAAGCTGTTGATGACGATGTGAACATGGATATTTCCGCTGTGGTTGTGTCCGTCCGGGTGGGTGCAGACAAGGGCTTGGTGTCCGGGGAACTGCTCTTTACAAAACCTCTCGCCCAGCTCCTGCGCACGGTCAACGGTCAGCCCATTGTCCGGGCCGTCCCGTGGGTCAAAGCTGATGATGTAGTGGTGGCTCTTGACGTCCTCGCGCTTCTGATTTTTCCCGTAGCGGAGATTGGAGCGCATACAGGCAACAGCGAAATCTTCCTCGCCGCAATTCAGCGTGGATATGCGGTAGTCCTCCCTCGGCACAAGCCGCCCCTGCTCGTCCAGCGTGGGCTTCATGGTGAACTCATCGTGTTCAAAGGTCAGGTATTTTTCAGCGTCGCCGTAGTTGGCGTTCTTAGAGCTGATATGTTTGAACGTTGCCAACCGCTTCACCTACCTTTTCGAGAACTTCAAACTTCAAGGCGGCAAGGTCGGAAGCCGCCGCCCGTACTTCTGCCGCAAGCTGCGGATAGGGGCTGTGCCACTCGTTCAGCGTCCGGGCTATCTGGTTTAAGTTGCCGCCGATCCTGCCGTATTCGGCGGTCAGCTTCCCGATGGCGGACAGCAGCTCGTCGTTGACCGGGGAAACGGTCACGACGGGGCGGATGGTCGCGCCCCGGATGGCACGGCGGATAAACTCGGATTGACTGATGCCGTAGGGCGCAAGGCGGGCGGCAAAGTCGGCGTATTCTTCCTCGGTCATGCGGGTCTTGACAACACGGCTGCGGTGCGGCGTGTCATACTTTTTGCGGGGCATGGGCTTCATCTCCTTTCACTTATCGCCGTTTTCGGGGCGAATTTGCTCCCTATTACCGGCTCAAACTCACAAGGGTTTTCCAGAGCGGAAAGCCCTTTACTTTATAACTTCTGTCTTTTCAGACTGCCTGACGTTCTCGGCACTCGCTTCACGCCCGCAATTAACTCATGCGGCCTTTCATCGGATGGTCTGCGACGGTTGTTATCACGCTCGGACGATCCCGAATGGGGAGTAGCTGCCCTCTGCTGTCATCGCCCACCGGGAACGACCCGGCTTTCCCGAAGCTGGCGTTTCTCGCTCACTCCCACGCGGGAGGTCATGGCGCACCCTTCGGTTTGGCTATCACAGAGAGCTTGTTGTCTGAAAAAGCTATTCACTTGTCAAGGAACACCGTGCCGCCGGGGTAAAACTGTTACCGGCTCCGGCACAAGAAGGACTTTCCAGCTTGGAAGCCCCTCAATTTACAACGGACATTTTTTCTCGAAAACTTGGTACTGTCAGAGAAAAATTTCTGAAAACCTCTCCACCTTACTAAGTAAATCAGCCTCCGGTTTTGTTCCATGTTTTGCCCTTTCTACTTTTCAACGGACAGAAATCTGCCGTTTGTTGAGTATGCCGGTGAGAAAAATTCTTCTGTGCTGGCTGCGGGAGCTGGTTGCAGTTCGAGCGGTGTTCAAAACCTTGCGCGGCGATGGAGCTTGCAAAGCTCTGTCGCTGGGCGAGGTTGCCGCAGCCGTCAGGCTGCGTATAGCAGGGTTTGGGGAAGGCACTCCCCAACAAGATTCCGATGGGACAGAATGAGCGAAATGCGAAATCTGGCACCTCGGTAGAATCTTGCTCTCTGCTGCTCCAAGCCTCCCTTCACTTTACAACGGACATCTTTCCGGCAAAAAGCAGGGTATGTATTTGTAAACATTCTGTGAACGAGCGACAGCAGCCTGTCATTCGTCGCTGAGACTTTTTCTGATTTTATGGTAGCGCAGCAGCGACAGAATTGCGACGTACCAATGGGAACATCGCTAACACCATTGGGAACATTGACCGCTGAGATTTTCTTTCTCTCTATTCTTACTACAATCTCAAAAACGCTTTTTGGCCACTTCTGCAAATAAAGCGTTTGCGATAAACCGTCCTGTCCGCTTTTCACCACTACTACGGTCTGACGTGAGCGATTTGGCACAGTCCAGATAAAAAAGGCAGCCGCTTTTTCTGCGGCTGCCTGTGTAACTTTTCTATGAACTCTATTGACTTTGAATGTCTAATCGTGTAGACTATACACAGAGTCTACCATAGTAGACAAGGAGGGCTTGCATATGGAGATACCAAAGATTCATGAGGGTGAATATCGTTTCTGCCTGATTATGTGGGAGCATGAACCAATTTCCGCTGCGCAGCTTGTAAAGCTGTGTCAGGAACAGTTGGGATGGAAGCGAACCACGACTTATACCGTTATCAAACGCCTTGGGGAACGCGGCGTACTGAAAAATGAAGATGGCATTGTGACCGCTCTTGTATCAAAGGATGAAGCGCAGGCGTGTGAGATCGATGAACTGGTGGAAAAGAAGTTTGAAGGCTCTCTTCCTGCTTTTATCGCTGCCTTTACCAAACGGCAGGATTTATCTAATGACGAACTTGACGAAGTGCAGCAGATGATCGACCGGATCCGAAAGGGGGAAGCAACATGAGCGAACTCTTTCTGAAAATCGTCAATATGAGCATATCCGCAAGCTGGGTTGTGATTGCGGTTTTGACATTGCGGTTTTGCTTGAAAAAAGCTCCCAAATGGGTAAATGTTCTGCTTTGGGGCATTGTCGCTGCACGGATGGTTTTCCCGTTTTCGATTGAAAGTGTACTGAGCCTGATACCGAGCGCAGAAACAATCAGCCCAACCATTATGATGGAGCAGACACCTTCTGTCCAGACGGGTGTTCCTGCTCTCAATCATGTTATCAACCCAGTAATCAGCGGTTCGTTCACGCCCGCACCGGGCGCCAGTGCAAATCCGCTGCAAATATGGATTCCGATTTTAACGGGAATTTGGCTTTTCGGAGTAGCAGCACTTTTCCTCTATTCTGCTGCGAGTTACTGGCGCTTGCGCCGCAAGGTCTGCGAAGCGGTAATCCTACGGGGCAACATCTATCAAAGCGAGAATATTTGCTCTCCGTTTGTGCTGGGAATCATCAAACCCAAAATCTATCTTCCGTATCATATGGACAGCCGCGAGATAGATCATGTGATTGCCCATGAGCAGACGCATATCCGCCGCAAGGATCATTGGTGGAAGCCACTCGGTTTTCTGCTGCTGACAATTCATTGGTTCAATCCGCTGATGTGGCTCAGCTATATACTGCTGTGCCGGGATATTGAACTTGCATGTGATGAAAAGGTTATCAGGGAAATGGGCAATGAACAAAGAGCCGATTATACACAGGCACTTGTGGCTTGCAGCGTCAACCGCCGTGTAATTGCGGCGTGTCCTCTTGCTTTTGGTGAGGTGGGAGTAAAGGAGCGTGTAAAGTCCGTGATGAACTATAAGAAACCTACCTTCTGGATTGTTTTGGTGTCTGTTGTCATTTGCGCTGTGGTTGCAGTTTGCTTTCTTACAAACCCAAAAGCAGAACGGCGCTTTCCCATCAGCGGTGAAAACGTGTCCGATATGGAACCGGCGCAAATCGTAGAAAAAATTGCCACAGTTGAAGGATTGAAAGACAGCTCTTTACTTTGCGTAAATGCGGATAATTTTGATCTTCAATTTACTTCTGACTTTGAATGGGCGAATGACGGTGCAATTCGTTTCTTTTATACGGATACGGACAGCACTTACAGCGCACAGCTAAGATTGTTTCACACCAAAAAGCAGTATTACATAACGGAACGCACAAAATGGGCCGAACAGGATCAGATTTACAAGCTATCAGATTATCTGGATGCGCTGAAGTATATGCCACAAGAAGAAATCCGCAAATTATCTCAAGGTGCCGATGGCTACTCCGTACTTCAGTTGGCTGACGGAACTCCCGGTGATTATGAACGTGTGCTGACATACGGCGCCAGCGGATTAAAGGATATTGGCGGCTGGTATATTCATCTGGAAGTGCTGCCGTTGCATGAAGTCAACGGAGCTTATAATGGAAGCGGAGATGAAGCAATTCACCTGTTTTATGGGGCGAGCACTTCTACAATCGGTTCGGTGGAAAAGTGGTTCGATTACCTTGAAAAGCCTGATGAAATGAACTGGGACGGAAACCTTGAAATCGAACTTCCGGAATATCCAGATGTGACTTTCCGCTGGTATCCGGAGAAGATGGAGGCTGTGACGGAAAACGAGATCACACCGCTTTATACCGGTATGCCGATCTGGAACACGTATTTCTGCGACCTTACCGGCGATGGGCTTCCCGAGCTGTGTTCCACGATCACCTTCGGCTCCGGTATCATCGATAGCCGCGTCATCGTTTACGACTACGCGAACGGTGCGAGTTACACGCTGGAAGACCGGGGAAAATATGACTACTCCCTCCGGCTGGATGGATCGGACGGCAGTCTGTGTGTCGTTCAAAGGGCGCATGACAGCGGTGATATTGCTGCCGTCGGCGAGCTGTTTTTCAGCGACAGCGGCTTACACTTACAGGTTATCAAAACAAACTTTGAAACACACAAATTCACATCGGTGACAATCCGCAATAACGGAGAGGCCCCCCTGCACATTACGATTGGCTCCGATGAAACAGCTCTTCCCGCAGGCGAAGAAATGACCTTTACCTATGCCGCCTTTGAGGTGAGAACGATCCGGCTCTCGTCTTTCGGAGAGCTGAGCTATACAGTCGCATACGATTGACGCGCGGAGGTTCTGCCGTCGTATCAAAATGCAATCAGAAACGAAAACCGCCGCGAATTTTCCTCCTATATGGAGCAGGAAATTCGCAGCGGTTTTTTAGCGAAAGAGCAGCAAAATTATTTGGTTTCTCCGGCGCAGGCCGGTTCTTTCTTCTCCGGCTCGGCGGGTTTGGTTTCCACGCCCTCGGTGCTCTCCTTGACGAAGATGATCTTCAGCGTATAGAAAATGAGCTGCAGATCCCAGAGGAAGGACGCCTTCTGGATATAGTACATATCGAGCAGCGCCTTGTCCGCGAAGGTGGTGTTGTATTTTCCGTAGAGCTGGGCGTAGCCGGTGAGACCTGCCTTGGCCCGCAGTCGGTAGGCGAACTCCGGGTACTCGGCGCAGTATTTCTGATAAAACTCCGGCCGTTCCGGACGAGGGCCGACGAGCGTCATATCGCCTGCGCCATCGACGGCCTTGCAGATTTCCGTTC
>OLQC01001448.1_pt1 | contig 18765 bp, 16 predicted proteins | sample 1672471 | NCBI WGS metagenome assembly OLQC01 (sample SAMEA3136689, study PRJEB25190) | human gut metagenome | biome: human gut; feature: human-associated habitat; material: faeces | place: Austria | collected 2013
TCCAGCTCCATGATCTTCTGAACAAACCACTTTACTGCTGTCCTTCCTGCATCGGCTCCATCCTTAATCCCAACACTTGCTTTCGCATACTCTACGATTTCTCCTGCTCTGCTATATCCGTGTCCCCTGAGCTTGGCATCATGCCAGATTCGTCTTATTCCCTCTTCACCAAGTGCAGCCAGATCATCCGGGAATGGCACCTGTTTCAGCAGTTCCAGACTAAATGCGCCATCGATTTTTCCCAGCGCATCCTTATACTCTATCTTCATCTCTCTGTGCATCCGGTTGATTGTCCGGATTCTATCCGCATTCAGCTGTTCTCTGAACATGGATAATCTGCGAAACTCCGCATAGACTTTTTCCGGGAGGTATGGTATTCCATAGTTTCCATGCCTTAACCAGATTTGCAATTAATTTCGGATCCTTCCGGTCATCCTTCAGCTAGCTGTTGTCTTCAATCTCCTTTGTCTGTTTTACAGTATAGAGATTTACCTGTACAACGCTGATCCCTTTAGAAATCATCCAGGTTGCGAGACAAAACCAGTAGTGTCCTGTTGGCTCAAGGCCAAGCACTATCTGATTCTTTTTGTGTTGTGCGGCCAATTGGGCTGCCCATTCCAGAGGAGCATTCTGAAATCCCGCCGGACCATTGTTGAACGAAAACGCGGACTTACTGAGTTCTATTCCTCTGGTATCGATTGCTCTCATGTAATGTGTTTCACTACCTATATCGCATCCTAAGATACGCATGTTGTCACTGATGAAGGAGAGTTTATTGTTTTTGTCAAACTTACCATGGTTCTCCAACTCACGCCAGGTCGAAGCTGTAAGATTTTCTCTGAACACCTCCGCTTTTTTCAAAAGCTCCTGCTACTCAAAAAAAATTGGTTTTACTACTTGATTTTTTTCTTTGTGTCTTTAATATTCATTTTAGATACCTCTTGTATTTTTAAATTTTACCAACTGGCGAGTCAGTAATAATCTAAATCTACTTGAGGTATTTTTCTGTGTTAACCTCTTGACCTATTTAAAGTATGCAGGAAGCTTTCATTGCGATAAGTTTACATAAAAATTAGTTTTACTTTTGAGTAACAACAAATCAAAAATAACTTTTATCAAACAGAAAATTAGTACTAATTTGAGACATCCCATAACTTGTGTCCAATCCAATCGATGTATATAAAAGCTTAAATAAGATACGACAGTAATTATAAATGGGGATTTTGATATCTTTGCTTTTTCATTTAATCTGTCAATAAATATAATCCATGCAATAGTTAGAAATAGCACAAACAAGACTCCACCCATTGCATATGTCTCTCCCCAAAAATTATTTGCTAGTCCATATGTAGTATTCATTCTATCTTGAAGTATTGTAGAAAATCTTATGGGATACTCAGTTGGTACAAAATCATTGACAAAAGGAACAATCGATACAACTCTCGCTATTACATCCATTATAGGCAATTGAATTTGGTTCTCAATAGTATAATTATAGTTTGCACAAACAATTCTTAGTTCATCAATATCAAAGAGATTAATCCATGTCAAAGGATTTGACAGCACGGTTAATGCAGCAGCAAAATCCCCAGCTCGTATTTCCTTATATATTAATTTATATATTATAGTTATAAAATAATATATAAAGATATTAATTATTCATTAGTAGTTAAACTTTCTTCGTTTTTATAAATTTTACTCTTATTAAAATAATGAGTATGAAGGTATTTGTGAGCAATGTTGCTACATGGTTTATCTAAGAACTCATTATATAAAGTAATTATAGATGGATTTTCATGAGATTTACGAAGTTTTTTGCTTTCATCTATATTATAAAGACCTTGAGCACGTTTTTTAATAATATCATAGTCGCCATGATGATATGGTTGCCCTCCACCAGCTACGCATCCACCAGGACAAGCCATTACCTCTATAATATGATATTTAGATTTACCTGAAATTACTTCATCCATAATCTTTCTAGCATTTCCTAATGTACTAACTACACAAACGTTAACTATAGTACCATCAACATCAATACTAGCTTCTTTTATTCCTTCAAATCCTCTTACTAAAGAGAAATTTACATCTTTTAATTCTTTGTTAGTTATCCATTCATATGCAGTACGAAGAGCTGCTTCTAAAACACCACCAGTAGTACCGAATATATCAGCTGCACCTGTAGACTCTCCAAGAGGGATATCAAAAGGTTCTTCATCTAAATTAGCTAAATCTATGCCAGCTTCTTTAATCATCTTAGCTAATTCTCTAGTAGTTATAGATATATCTACATCTGGAATATTATCTTGACCTAATTCATTTCTTGAACATTCATATTTTTTAGCAACGCAAGGCATTACTGAAACAACATACATATTTTTAGGTTCTATATTTAAAACTTTTGGAGCGAGATAATTTTTAGCTATGGCACCGAACATTCCTTGAGGTGATTTACATGTAGAAGTAAGGTTTAGATGTTCAGGATACTTCTTTTCAATGAAGTTAATCCATGCAGGACAACAGCTTGTTAATAACGGTAGGTTTTTATTTTCCTTGAATCTGTTTATAAATTCAGCAGCCTCTTCCATTATTGTAAGGTCTGCACCAAAGTTTGTATCAAACACATATTTAAATCCTAAAGACTTTAATGCAGCGACCATCTTGCCTGTAGATATAGTACCTGCTTCTAATCCAAATTCTTCGCCTATTGCAACCCTAACAGAAGGAGCAACTTGAACAACTACAGTTTTCTCATTTTGATGTAGGGCATCCCATACAAGTGGTATATTATTTACTTCGGTTAAGGCACCAGTAGGGCATACTGAAATACATTGACCACAGAATGTGCACTCTGTATCACATAAATTAGTATTAAAGAAAGTACCAACTTTAGTGTTAAAACCTCTATTAATTCCAGATAAAGCACCTACAGTTTGGATATCATTGCACATTGTTTCACATCTTCTACAAAGTATACATTTATCATAATTTTTTATGATTGATTTAGTAGAAGTGTCTGTTTTAGCAAATGATTGCTCTCCTTTAAATCTAATTTCTCTAATTCCTAAATTAGCAGCAATAGATTGTAATTCACAATTACCGTTTTTATCGCAAATTAAACAATCCTGAGGATGGTCTGATAACAATAATTCAACAACACGTTTACGTGCATTTATAGCATCCTTAGTATTAGTTTGAACATTCATACCTTCTTTTGCCAGAGTTCCACAAGCTGGAACTAATCCTTTACCAACGCTAACCATACATACACGACAAGATGAACATTGGTTAACAATATTTACTTCACTCATATTAAGATGACAAAGGGTAGGAATTTTTATATTTAATTTTTTGGCTGCATCTAGTATAGTAGATCCTTTAGGTACAGATACAGATTTATTATTTATAGTTAAATTAACTAAATTCATTAATATACCTCCTAAAATGAATTATACCTTGATAATTGCATTAAATTTACAATTACTCATACAAGTACCACATTTTAAGCATTTTTTAGTATCTATTTCATGTTTTTCCTTAGGTTTTCCTGTTATACATTTAGCAGGGCATACTCTAGCACATTTTGTACAACCCTTACAAGCATCTGTTATAATATAGTTTAATAAAGATTGGCATTTACCTGCTGGACATTTCTTATCTACAACATGAGAAAGATATTCATCATAGAAGTTATTAAGTGTGCTTAAAATTGGATTAGGAGCGCATTTTCCAAGACCGCATAGAGAAGTGTTTTTTATAGTTGTAGCAAGTTCTTTTAAATTATCTAAATCTTTTAAAGTAGCTTTTCCATTAGTTATCTTAGTAAGTAGTTCAAGTAAACGCTTATTTCCTATACGGCAAGGGGTACATTTACCACAAGATTCATCTACAGTGAATTCAAGAAAGAACTTACAGATATCAACCATACAATCAGAATCATCAAGAACAAGCATACCACCTGAGCCCATCATAGACACTATTGAACTTAATGATTTAAAATCTATAGGAGTATCTAAATTATTAGATGTGATACACCCACCGGATGGGCCGCCAGTTTGAACTGCTTTAAACTTACGTCCATTAGGTATACCTCCACCTATTTCATAAATTATTTTTCTTAAAGTAGTTCCCATTGGAACCTCTACAAGACCAGTATTATTTATTTTGCCACCAAGAGCAAATACTTTAGTTCCAGGTGAGTCCTCAGTACCGGATTTTCTAAACCAACTAGCGCCGTTATTTATTATTGCAGGTATATTAGCAAATGTTTCAACATTGTTCAAGCAAGTTGGAGAATTCCATAGACCACGCTTTGAAGGAATATATGTTTTCATTCTAGGTTCACCGCGTTTACCTTCTATAGAATTTATAAGAGCAGTCTCTTCTCCACATACAAAAGCTCCAGCACCATATTTTAGCTCTATTTTAAAATTAAAGTTAGACCCAAGTATATTGTTACCTAATAATCCAGAATCTTCAGCTTGAGAAATTGCAATTTTTAATCTTTTTATAGCAAGGGGATATTCAGCTCTGATATATATATACCCAGTGTCAGACCCTATAGCATAACCACATATAGCCATTGCTTCTAGCACACTATGAGGATTACCCTCAAGTATAGATCTATCCATAAATGCACCAGGGTCACCTTCGTCAGCGTTACATACAACATATTTTTGACCTGGAGGAGTTTGAGATGCAGACTCCCACTTTATACCTGTAGGAAAACCCGCACCACCTTTTCCTCTAAGTCCAGATGCTTTTATTTCTTCTACAACTTCAATAGGAGATAACTCAGATATACATTTACCTAAAGCTATATATCCGTTACATCCTATATATTCAAAAATATTTTCTGGATTTATATGACCGCAATATCTAAGGGCAACACGAGATTGCTTTTTATAGAATGACATATCATTATGTTTTTCTACCTTTTTATGATCTAGAGAAGGTTCTTTGAATAGTAATCTTTCTACAACTTTATGATTTATTAAGTGGCTTTGCACAATTTCACTAGCATATTCAGGTTTTACCTGTGTATAAAATATATCATCTGGATAAACTTTAACTATTGGTCCTTTTGCACAAAATCCAAAGCATCCTGTTAAAAGAACCTCAACACTACCTTCAAGGTCTGCTTTTTTTATTTCATTTCTTAAATTTTCAATAATTTGGATACTATCTGAAGAAGTGCATCCAGTACCACCACAAACTAAAATTTCTCTTTTTTCAGGATTTTCTTTAGTATGATTTTCTCTCATATAAAGAATAGGTTTTAACTTATCAACAAAATCTTTTAATTTATTAAATGACTTTATTTTACTCATGATTTATCCCCCTTAGTAACCTAAATATTTAATAAAGATTTAAACTTATACAGTAGTATTTTCTAAGGATTTATAATAATCTAAAAGTTCACCAACTTGATCTAGCTTAAACTGACCATATACTTTACCATTTACAACGACAACAGGTGCAAGGCCACATGCTCCAACACACCTTAATCCATCTAATGAGAATAAAAGGTCCTTAGAAGTCTGCCCAGCTTTTATTCCAAGTTGTTTTTCGAACTCAGATAATATTTTATCTGATCCTTTAACGAAGCAAACTGTACCTAAGCATACGCTTATTTTATATTTTCCTCTGGGTTCAGTAGTAAAATAAGAATAAAAGCTCACAACACCATAAACTTTAGCAGGAGCAATATTTAATTTTTCAGATATATATAGTTGAACTTCTTTAGGAAGATATCCAAATATACCTTGTGCATGATGTAGTACTTGAATTAAAGAACCATCTTTAGTTTCCAGCGAATCAATAAAAGTATCTAGTTGTTCGAATAATTTTTTGTTACGTAAGTAGAAATCGCACATACAAATTCTCCTTTTAATTTTAGAATTAATTTTAATAACTATTTAGTAAAATAAAAGCATATTAAAATTTTATGAATGCATAAAAATTTAAGACTAAAAATATGAAAAAAATAAGAAATGTTCTATGATAAAGTGGGGATGTTTATTGTTGTGTTCGAGGAACCATTTTTGATTAAATATATTATAGTATATAAAAAGTTGAATATGGAAATTCAAAAAACTAATATAAAAATAAGTAGTAATAAAGGGAGAACTTAAAAATAATAATGCTTTAAAAGTAAACCCTTTATTATTGATTTTACAATATAGGAGAAAGTAATCTAGATATAGACTCTTTGAGTCTCATATAACGAGATCTAGAATTATACATATCTAATGTTATTTCTTTAGATTTTAAAATATCATTTTCAAATATAGCTCTTTGTTTTTTTGCAACTTCTGAAGAATACATAAAAGCATTTATTTCAAAGTTAAGTTCAAAACTTCTAATATCCATATTTGCAGTTCCTATAGAGCATACACAGTCATCAACTACTATAGTCTTAGCATGTAGAAAAGCATTGTGGTCATAATTGTAAAGTTTAGCACCATACTTAAGTAGCTCACCTGCATATGAAGAAGATGCCCAATAAACAAAAGGATGGTCAGGTTTAGATGGAATCATTATTCTTACATCCACACCTGAGAAACAAGCTATTTTCAATGTATCTGTAAGGGTTTTATCTAAGATAAAGTAAGGTGTTTGTATATAAATATATTTTTTTGCTTTTTGTATCATTTTTATATAACCGTACTTAATCTCATCTAATTCAGTACTATCAGGGCCACTAGAAACTATTTGAATACCGATATCTTTACATGCTTTAGAATTAGATAGCCTTAGAGTTTCATTTCCAAAGTATTTATCTAAAACTAAGTCCTCTTTAGTCGTATATCTCCAATCCAGTATAAATCTTATATTAAGATCTTTAACAGAATCACCAGTAATTTTTAAGTGAGTATCTCTCCAATATCCGAATTTAGGATCTTTACCTAGATACTCATCTCCAATATTATTTCCACCTATAAATCCAACATTACCATCTATTACAACTATTTTTCTATGATTTCTATAGTTAAGATTAAAGTTTATAACTTTCATAAAAGAAGGGAAAAACGCACCAACTTTTACTCCAGATTTTTTTAGTTTGTGGATAGATTTATCACTGAATAATCTGCTACCTACAGCATCATATAATAGTCTTACTTCAACACCATTTTGAGCTTTATCTATTAAAATATCTATTATTTTATTTCCTATTTCATCATCTTTAAAAATATAAAATTGTATATTTATATGATGTTTAGCTTTTTTTAATTCTTCTAATAAAGACTCAAAGAAATCATTTGGTTCAGGAAAAATTTCTACATCATTATTAGTTGTAAAATGAGAATTATTTGAATTAGCTAAAGCATATATCATATCTTTATACCCAATTAAATTTGGTTCAAAATTATCATTACGATCTAATTTAATTTGAGTATCTATTATATTTTCCTTTAAAATCTTATCTTCAGCTTCTTTAATTTTGAACATGTTATTTTTAGAAATGCCTCTACCGACTGCTATATATAAAATACAACCTATAGCTGGAGCAGTAGTTAATACAAGAACCCATGCCACAGTAGCTTCAATACTTCTTTTTTCTCTAAAAATTAAGTTTATAATTGCTAAGAAGTTGATTATATATATGGTAGTAACTAATATTTCATACCAAGACTCTTTAATAAGGCTGTGCATAATTAAAACCTCCTTTTATTTAATATATAAATATATTTTGTATATAATAGTATAAATATTAATGCGATATAAATAAAGAGATTGAACTAAACTTATAGAACAACCTCTTTTAAAAAATATATTACTAAAGACTATGCTGTTTTCTTTTCAGCGATAGAATTTTCTTTTTTATTAACAAATAGGAAGTAGTAAATTCCTGCAACAAATATTGCACCACCTAATATATTACCTATAGTAACAGGTATTAAGTTATTCATAAATATATTAGGTATGTTTATAGCAGCAGCATCAGTAGCTGTTTTGTGAGCCGCTTCTAAATATGCAGGGTTTGCTTTACTAAATAATCCAGCGAATAAGTATGCCATGTTTGCAACACAGTGTTCAAATCCAGTACATACGAATAAGAATATACCAAAGAATCCAGTTAAAACTTTTCCAGTTACATCTTTAGCTCCGTAAGTCATCCAAACAGTAGCACAAACTATCCAGTTACATAATATACCAGAAGCTATTGCAGCAACCCAAGTAAATCCAAGTTTACCCATAGAAGTTTTAACGATAACTCCACCATATAAACCATTACTCCAATCAAATACGCCAGATAAACTTACAAGATACGCTACTAAAGCTCCTCCTAGTAAGTTACCAATCCAAACTAAAGCCCAGTTTTTGAAAGCTTGTCCCCAAGTTACTCTTTTCTTTAGAGCAGCAAGAGTTATTAATATGTTACCTGTAAATAAGTCTGCACCAGCTATTAGTACAAACATAAGACCTGCAGGGAACATAAGACCTGCAACCATTTTACCTAAACCGTAAGTATCAGGATTTGCTAATAAGTTGTAAGCTGCACCAACTGATCCTAATGCACCGAATGCTATATATGCACCAGCTAAGAATGCAGATGCTAGAACTTTTTTATTTGGTGTAGTAGCCTTTTTTACACCAGCTTCAATAGTATACTCAGCTATTTCAGCAGGCATAAGCATTTTTTTATCTGCCATTTATAATTCCTCCTTAAAAAATTGTTAATTAAATATAAAATATTGACATATAATTTTAAAAATAATAGCAGCTAGTAATTTAGCAGCATTAACAATTATACACTAAAATATATACTTTGTATACATTAAACAAAAAAAGACAAAAACTTATATAGAATAATATTTTTATGTATGAAGTGTACATAAAAATATTATTCTATAGAGTATAAACATTTGAAATGAAAGGCATTAATTTTCTTGAAAGCTTATTAATATTAGGGGGTAGACTTATGGACAAAAGATTCTTAACACCCGAAGAAGTAGCAAATGCTACTATAAATGCAAGTATTAAAAAAGCTAGCCTAGATACAACTAGTTGTATATGGTTGGGTATACTTGCAGGAATTTTTATAGGCTTAGGAGGAGCAGGAAATATATTAGCATCTCAAACACTATCTAATATAGATGCTGGTTTAGCTAGATTAGTTGGAGCTACTGTGTTTCCTGTAGGACTTATGTTAGTAGTTATATGTGGTGCTGAGCTATTTACTGGTAATAACTTAATGACATTAGCTGTTATGAATAAAAAGATAACATTAAGAGAACTTTTTAGGAATTGGTCACTAGTGTATATTGCAAACTTTATAGGTTCAACGCTTTTAGCAGTAGCAATTTTCTACGCAGGTACATTTAATGGTGATGCATCAAATAAAGTAATATCAATTGCACAGTCAAAATCAACGCTTACCATTTTAGAGGCTCTTATAAGGGGTATATTGTGTAACATGATAGTTGTTTTAGCCGTATGGATGGCAACAGCAGCACAAGATATAATATCTAAAATTTTTGCTTGTTGGTTTCCGATAATGCTATTTGTACTATGTGGATTTGAGCATAGTGTTGCAAATATGTTTTTTATACCAATGGGTATGCTATTAGGTGCTAATGTAACTATAGGACAATTAATAACTAATTTAATAGTTGTAACAATAGGTAATATGATAGGTGGTGCTATTTTAATTCCATATATGTATAATAAAATATTTATACGAAACCAAAGTAGTGAGAAAGCGGCACATAATAAGTAAAATTATATATTATAGAAAATAGTGCGTTGATATAGTAATATCAACGCTTTTTTAATACTTTTAAGACCTTTTTATATTGTTATTTTTTTTTTAATACATTATTATATTAATTATATAAAAATAATATAGTGTAAATGTAAGCGATAAATTAATAAATATTTTAATTATGGAGGAAATTTAATGAATAAGAAATATATATATGAATGTTTGTTAAATATAATAGATAAAGAAGATATAAAATTAGATGAGCCTATGAAAAAGCATATTTCTTTTAGAGTAGGTGGACCGGCAGATATATTAGTTAAACCTAGAACAGAAGAACAAATAGCGAAAGTTGTAAAGCTTTTAAAAGAAGAAAATGTACCTTATATTGTAATAGGTAATGGATCTAACCTTTTAGTGAAAGATGGTGGAGTTAGAGGAGTAGTAATAGAAATATCAGATAACTTCAATGATTTTAATATCGATGGAAATATAGTAAATATACAATCTGGTGCATTACTTTCGTTTGTAGGAAAAGCTGTATTAAGAGCTGAACTAAAAGGATTTGAATTCGCGGCTGGTATACCAGGAACTCTAGGAGGAGCATTAGCTATGAATGCAGGTGCTTATGGCGGAGAAATGAAGGATATAGTTAAGTCTGTCAGACTTATGGATACAGATGGAAATATACTTGACTTTACAAATGAACAAATGGAGTTTTCTTATAGAAGAAGTATACTTTCAAGAACAGATTATATAGTATTATCTGCTCAGATAGAGTTAGAAAATGGAAGTTACGATGAAATAAAAGCAACAATGGCTGATTTTACTCAAAGAAGAGTTACAAAGCAACCTTTAAGCTTACCAAGTGCAGGAAGTACATTTAAAAGACCAGAAGGTCATTTCGCAGCTAAATTAATAGATGATAGTGGATTAAGAGGACTTACACTAAGAGGTGCACAAGTTTCTGAAAAGCACTGTGGATTTGTTGTAAATTTAGGGAATGCTAAAGCTAAGGATATTTTAGATTTAATGTATATAGTTAAAAGTACAGTAAAATCAAAATATGGAATAACTTTAGAGGAAGAAGTCAAAATACTTGGAGAGGATTAATAAATGCAAATACTAGCAGATTATCATACTCATACTAAATATAGCCATGGGAAAGGAACTATAGAAGAGAATGTATTAGAAGCTATTTCTAAAGGTATTAAAACAATAGGAATATCAGACCATGGATATAAACATTTAGCATATGGAATAAAATTAAATGATATTTATAAGATGAGAGAAGAAATAGATAAATTAAATGAAAAATATTCAAATATAGAAATTCTTCTTGGTATGGAATGTAATATTTTAGATAGTTACGGAAATATAGACATAAATGATAAAATTATTGAAAACTGTGACTATATTATGGCTGGATATCATTTTGCATCTACGCCGACATCTTTAAAAAGTATGTTTAATCATTGTAATAACTACATGATAAAAAATGAAAAATCTAAAGAGTACAATACTAAGGCTATAATAAATGCTATGAAAAATAATGACATATTCATAATAACTCATCCTGGAGATAAGGGTGATGTGTATATAGAAGAAATAGCGAAGGTAGCAAAAAATACAGATACAAGATTAGAAATAAATAGTAGTCATGGATTTTTAAATAGTAGTCAATTAGTTAAAATAAAAGGCATAGGAAATAAATTTATCATAGGGTCAGATGCTCATATACCTCAGAATGTAGGTAACTTCGATTTAGCTATGAAAATTGTAAAAGAAGCAAGTGTAGATTTATCATTAATAGAAAATATAAAAATATAGGTGAAAAGGGGGAATATTATGAAATTTGTAATTGTAACAGGACTATCAGGTTCAGGAAAAAGTGAAGCTATGAGAGCTTTAGAAGACATGGGTTTTTACTGTGTAGATAACTTACCTCCTGCCTTAATAACTAAATTTGCAGAGTTATGCTATCAACCTAATTCTAGTATAGATAAGGTTGCTTTAGGTATAGATATAAGAGGAAGAAAGTTCTTTGAAACGCTTTACGAAAGTTTAGCATACTTAGAAAAAGAAAATTATCAATATGAAATACTTTATCTAGATTGTTCAGACGATGTTTTATTAAAAAGATATAAGATGACAAGAAGAAATCATCCATTATCTAAAAATATACAAATACCAGAAGGTATAAAAATGGAAAGAAAGATATTAGAGCCTTTAAGGGAAAAGGCAAGTTGTATAATAGATACAACAAATATGAAGCCTAAAGATTTAAAAGAGGAAATTGGAAAAATATACTCTATAGGTGAGAATAATCCTAAGCTAACAATATCAGTAGTATCTTTTGGATTTAAGCATGGAATACCATCTGACTGTGATCTTGTATTTGATGTTAGATTCTTACCTAATCCATATTATATTGAAGATTTAAGACCTAAGACTGGTGATGATAAAGAAGTTAGAGATTATGTTATGAACTCTAAGATTAGTGAAGAGTTTTATGCAAAACTTACTGATATGATACAGTTTTTAGTTCCTCAATATATTGAGGAAGGAAAACAACATCTAGTAATAGGAATTGGATGTACAGGAGGAAGACACAGATCAGTTACTATATCAAATCTTATATACGATGATTTAGTTAATAGAGGTTATAGAGTGGTTAAAAAGCATAGAGACTCTATGTTAAGATAGTATGGAGGCAAAAATGACAAGTATATTTATGGTCATAGGAATTGTAGGATGGATTGCTTTATTAACATCTATATATGTATATAAGAAGGCGAAAGATGAAAGATTAAAATCGATTACGATAGATGATAAAGAAAGTACGGATCCTAATGTAGTAGTTATCGGAGGAGGAACGGGTCAATCTGTTTTTTTAAGAGGATTGAAAAAGAGAACTCGTAATATAACTGCAATTGTTACTGTTGCAGATGATGGTGGAGGATCTGGTGTACTTAGGGAAGACTTGGGTATGTTACCTCCTGGAGATATAAGAAACTGCTTACTAGCTTTAGCTAATATAGAACCAACTATGAAAGAAGTTATGCAATATAGATTTACAGAAGGCGCTTTAAAAGGTCAGAGTTTTGGGAATTTATTTTTAGCTGCTATGAATGGATTATACGGAAACTTTGAAGTTGCATTATATAAAATGAGTCAAATATTTGCCATAACAGGAAAAGTTCTACCAGTAACTTTAAATGATATAAACTTGATAGCAAAGCTAAAAAATGGGAAAATAGTAAAAGGTGAATCTAGAATACCAAAAGAGGTTAAAGATGACAAAACCTATATAGAAAGAGTATATTTAGATGAACAAGATGCAGTACCTTTAGATGAGGTAATTAACTCTATAGAAAATGCTGATATAATTATTATGGGTCCAGGAAGTTTATATACGAGCATAATACCGAATTTATTAGTAAATGGAGTGGTTGATGCAATTGAAAAATCTAAAGCTCCTAAAGTGTATATATGTAATATAATGACTCAACCAGGAGAAACAGATGACCATAATGTTTTAGATCATGTCAATGCTATAGTAAAGCATACCAATAAAAATATAATAGATTATGTAATATCTAATAATGAAGTTTTGCCTAAAGAAATGATTGATAGATATCAAAAAGATGGTGCAAAACAAGTTATATTAGATGATAAACAAAGAAAAATATTAAAAACTATGGGAGCAAAAACTATAGAAGAAAATCTAATTGAAATAAAAAATAATTATATTAGACACGATGCAGGTCATATTTCAGATATAGTAATTAATTTGGCACTACGTCATGATAATGACAAAGATAAGTAAAAAAGGATTTTAAAGATTTATGTAGAAATCCTTATTATTATGTTAGTTTTAAGGAGTGAACATCTATGAGAGAAGAGGTTAGTGCCGGTGGTGTAGTGCTTTTTGGCAATGCTATACTTTTACTTAGAAAATTCAATGGAGATTGGGTTTTACCAAAGGGAAAGGTAGAAGAAGGAGAGAATAGACAAGAAGCAGCACTTAGAGAAGTACTAGAGGAAACAGGAGTAAAAGCAGATATATTAAAGTACTTAGGAGAAATTCATTACACATTTAAAGAAAACTGGGATGAAAATAGAGCTGTTCATAAAACGGTTTTTTGGTACTTAATGCAAGCAAGAAATATGAATACAGTTCCACAAAAAGAAGAAGGATTCATTGATGCTAAATTTATACACTTAGATAGAGTTGTTGATTTAGCTAGATATGATGACGAAAAAGAAATAATAAAAGTAGCCTTGCAAGAAATAAAAAAAAGGCTAAAAAAGAACTAGTAAAATAGGTGATAGATATGTCTTTTTCAGCTGAAACTAAAAATGAATTAGCAAGGGTTATATCTAATGATGATTATTGTAATATGACTGAATTAGCTGCAATAGTTAGATTAGCAGGAAGTATACAGATTGCAGGTTATAGAAAATTGAATTTAAAGATTACTACAGAATTAAATTCTGTAGCAAGAAAAGTATTTAAATTACTTAAACAAAATTTTGGTATAAATACTACTATATCTGTAAATAAGAATCAAATGTTAAAAAGAAATAATAGTTATGTTCTTATAGTAACAAGTGAAATGGGATCAGAAAATTTATTAAGAGAGCTTGGAATATTAGAACCAGGGGATGGATTTTATACTGTAAATAAAGTTCCTGAAAACTTATTACAAAATGAAGAGTGTATAAGGTCATTTATAAGAGGCGCATTCATAGGAGGCGGGTCTATAAGTGATCCTGGAAAAAACTATCATATGGAATTTGTAACTAATAATGAGGATTTTGCTAAATCTTTAAAAGATTTAATAAATAAATTAGGATTCAACTGTAAGGTTGTTTCAAGAAAAAATAACTTTGTAGTATACTTAAAAGAAAGTGAACAAATATCAGATTTACTTAGTATAATAGGAGCACACAATGCCCTTTTAAGCCTACAAAATACGAAAATAGTGAAGGCTATGAGAAATAATGTAAATCGTATAGTTAATTGTGAAACTGCAAATCTTTCAAAAACTGTAAATGCATCTGTTAGACAGATAGAAAATATAAAGCTTATCCAAGATACGATAGGTATAAGTAGTCTACCAGAAAATTTACAAGAGATAGCTAGAATTAGGTTAGAGTGTGAAGACATGACCCTAAAGGAATTAGGAGAAATGTTAGAACCTCCAATAGGAAAATCTGGAGTTAACCATAGACTAAGGAAAATAGAAGAAATAGCGAATGACTTAAGAAGTAAGCAAGAATAAATAAAAAGGGGATATATTTTGATATATCTCCTTTTATTTTGGGTAATTACACTTTAACTAACTAATTAGATTAAGATTATTTAATCATATAATCAATAAAATATATTAATCATATTTGATTGGTATATTAATATCATATCGATAGTAATATGATGTATTTTATTGATACATCGCTCAAGATAAATAAATTTTATGGTAAAATTAAAGAATAATCTAGGAGGTGATAGGATGAGTAAAGATTTTGCACATCTTCATGTTCATACTGAATATAGCTTACTAGACGGTTTTTCTAGAGTAAAGAACCTTATAAGTAGAGCAAAAGAATTAAATATGAGTTCTGTTGCCATAACAGACCATGGATGTATGTTTGGTGTAATAGATTTCTATAAAGAAGCTAAAAAACAAGGAATAAAACCAATTATAGGTTGTGAAGTATATACAGCTCCACGTAGCTTGAGAGATAAAGATCCTAACTATGATAAAAGACAAGGACACTTAATTCTTCTAGCTAAAAATATGGATGGATATAAAAACTTAATTAAAATGGTATCTACTTCATATGTAGAAGGATTTTATTATAAGCCTAGAGTAGATATAGATGAGTTAAAAAAATATAGTGATGGAATAATAGCACTATCTGCTTGTTTAGCAGGAGATATTTCTCAGGCTTTAATGGATAGGAATTATGAAAAGGCTAAAAATATAGCATTACAATATAGAGATATATTTGGAGAAGGGAATTTTTATTTAGAAATACAGGATCACGGTTTACCAGAACAAAAGGAAGTCAATGCAGCTTTAGTAAAATTATCTAAGGAAATTAATATACCATTAGTTGCAACTAATGATATACATTATGTAAATAAAGAAGACTCTAAAATACATGATGTACTAATGTGTATACAAATGGGAAAAACAGTGAATGACCCAAATAGAATGCGATTTGGTAGTGATGAGTTTTATTTAAAATCAAGAGAAGAAATGGAAGAATTATTTCCATATGCACCAGAGGCTATAGATAACACAGTTAAGATAGCTGAAATGTGTAATATAGAATTTGATTTTAATACAATACATCTTCCTAAATATGATGTACCAGAAGGATATACTCCAGATACTTATCTAAGAGAATTATGTTTTAAAGGTCTTGAAGAAAGATATGATAATCCAAGCCAAGAAATTATAGATAGACTTAACTACGAGTTAGGTGTAATTGAGAAGATGGGTTATGTAGAATATTTCTTAATAACTTGGGATTTTATAAACTTCTCAAAAGAAAATAATATAATGGTTGGTCCTGGAAGAGGTAGTGCTGCAGGTTCTATAGTTGCATACACATTAAAGATAACGGATATAGACCCTATAAAATATTCTCTTCTATTTGAGCGTTTCCTTAATCCTGAGCGTGTATCTATGCCAGATATAGATATAGACTTCTGTTATGAAAGAAGAGAAGAAGTTATAGATTATGTTAAAAGAAAATATGGAGAAGACCATGTTGCTCAGATAATAACATTTGGAACAATGGGAGCAAAAGCGGCTATAAGAGATGTAGGAAGAGTTTTAGACATACCATATAATAAAGTTGATAAAATAGCAAAGGAAATACCTTTTGCACTTGGTATGACTATTGATAAGGCACTAGAAACTAATCCAACACTAAGAGATTTATATCAACAAGATAGAGAAACTAGAGAAGTTATAGATATATCAAAGAGAATAGAAGGTATGTTAAGACATGCATCTACTCATGCAGCAGGTGTAGTTATATCTAAAAATCCAGTAGATGAATATGTTCCACTTTATAAACATCAAGATGCTATAACAACTCAATTTACAATGACTACACTAGAAGAACTTGGTCTGCTAAAGATGGATTTCTTAGGACTTAGAACTCTTACAGTAATAAGAGATGCACTTAACTTAATAGAAAAGAATCATAATAGAAAAATAGATTTTTCAAAGATGGATTATGATGACCCCAAGGTATTTGAACTTTTATCTTCAGGAAATACATTAGGTGTATTCCAGTTAGAAAGTGCTGGTATGAGGGTATTCATGAAACAATTAAAGCCAGATAATTTTGAAGATATAGTAGCGGGAATATCTTTATATAGACCAGGTCCTATGGATTCCATACCAACTTACATTGAAAATAAAACTAATCCACAAAATGTAACATACTTACATGAAAAGCTAAAACCTATCATGGAAGTTACCTATGGATGTTTAGTTTATCAAGAACAAGTTATGCAAGTTGTTAGAGAATTAGGCGGATATACGTATGGACGTAGTGACTTAGTTAGAAGAGCTATGGGTAAGAAAAAAATGGACGTAATGGAAGAGGAAAGAAGATACTTCGTTTACGGAAAAGAAGATGAGAATGGAAATATAGAGATAGCTGGGTGTATAAGAAATGGTGTACCAGAAGATATAGCTAATCAGATATTTGATGATATGATAGACTTTGCAAAGTATGCATTTAATAAATCGCATGCTGCGGCATACGGTGTTTTATCGTATCAAACAGCATATTTAAAAGCATATTATCCAGTTGAATTTATGGCTGCTTTAATAACTAGTGTAATGGGAAATACAGATAAGGTTGTAGAATATATAAGAGAATGTAATGCATTAGGTATAGAAGTATTAAAGCCAGATATAAATAAAAGTTTTTCTAAATTCTCGGTTGAAGGAAATAATATAAGATTTGGACTAGCAGCAGTTAAAAATGTTGGTGTAAATATTATAGAAAATATAATTAATGAAAGAAATCTTAATGGTGAATTTGTAGATTTCTCAGATTTAGCTAAAAGATTAGATTCAAAAGATACTAATAAGAGAGTTATAGAAAGTTTAATTAAATGTGGTGCTTTTGATGAAATAAGTGAAAATAGAGCAAGTCTAATGGCTGGATATGAAAATGTCTTAGATAGTATATCTATGGATAGAAAGAAAAATGTACAAGGTCAAATATCATTATTTGATGTTTTTGGAGCTAGTGAAGAAAATAACTTACAAGAGACTAATACAATACCTAAATTACCTGAATATCAAGAAAGAGAAAAACTTAGTTTAGAAAAAGAGGTTTTAGGAATGTATGTAAGTGGACATCCACTATCAGAGTTCAAGGAAATTTTAACTAAGAATACATCGATAGATAATGGAAAATTAAATTCCTTAAAAGAAGATGAAGAATCATACTTAAGTTTAGATGAAAGAGATGTAATAATGGGCGGTATGATAGCAAATAAAACTATAAAAACTACGAAACGTAATGATATAATGGCATTTTTAGACTTAGAAGACTTGTATGGAAATATAGAAGTTATAGTATTCCCTCAAACCTTAAAAAAATATAACCAAATTCTAAATGAAGATAGTATAATCTTTATAAGAGGAGTATTAAATATAAAAGAAGGGGAAGAACCTAAGATTGTAGCAAGAGATATTGTAGATATAGATAATGTATATCAACTAAATAGAGGAATATATGATTCAAAAAAACATATTAATAATACAGAAAACCATAGAAAAAACTCGAAAAATGGTTTATATTTAAAAGTAGATTCATATAATAATTTAAATATGATGGAGAATATATCTAATATATTAAAGAGATATCCAGGAGAAGAAAATATATTTTTATATGCAGAGGATACTAAAAAATTATATAAATATAATGGATTTAGTGTAACTATTTCTGATAGATTAATTACTGAATTAAATAATATACTTCCAAAAGAAAATATAAAGATAAGATAGTTAATA
>OLQC01001459.1_pt1 | contig 18671 bp, 7 predicted proteins | sample 1672471 | NCBI WGS metagenome assembly OLQC01 (sample SAMEA3136689, study PRJEB25190) | human gut metagenome | biome: human gut; feature: human-associated habitat; material: faeces | place: Austria | collected 2013
AATGAGCTCTCTGTGCCATATGGGAAAGGGCCAGAAAACAAACATGAAATTCGTCGTTGTACTTTATCTTCTGGGAAATGTACTCTCAGCACTGGCAGCTGTTATCTCCAGCCGTCTGTTCCCGATCATGCTGACTTTTTCCGAGAATACAAATACTTCCGACATCACCCCGCCAAGCGGTGTTGCTGAGGTTCTTAAAAACCTTCTGATGAACATTGTTTCCAACCCGGTTGACGCACTTGTGAACGCAAACTATATCGGTATCCTCGCATGGGCTATCATCTTCGGTATTGCACTGAAGGCCGCAAGTGAAACAACCAAGACCGTCATCGAAAACATTTCCGAGGCAACTTCCACAGCAGTAAGATGGATCATCAACCTCGCTCCATTCGGTATCATGGGACTGATCTTCACAACCATCTCCGAGCAGGGACTTGGCGTACTCTTAAGCTATGGCCGTCTGATCTGTGTACTGGTTGGAACCATGCTGTTTGTAGCCCTTGTGCTGAACCCGATCGTTACCTTCCTCTGCACACGCCAGAATCCATATCCACTGGTTCTGCGCTGCCTGAAGGACAGCGGACTGACAGCGTTCTTCACAAGAAGCTCTGCTGCCAACATTCCGGTAAACATGGAGCTCTGTAAAAATCTCGGACTTGACGAAGATACTTACTCCATCTCCATTCCACTTGGCGCAACTATCAATATGGCAGGAGCTGCTATTACAATCTCCACCATGGCACTTGCCGCAGCACATACACTGGATATCCACGTAGACTTCCCGACTGCACTGATTCTGTGTGTCCTCTCTGCAGCCAGCGCTGCCGGAGCTTCCGGTGTAGCCGGTGGATCACTCCTTCTGATTCCACTCGCCTGCAGCCTCTTCGGTATTCCGAACGATGTTGCTATGCAAGTCGTTGGTGTCGGATTCATCGTTGGAGTTATCCAGGATTCCTGCGAAACCGCACTGAACTCATCTACCGATGTCCTCTTTACGGCAATCGGAGATATGCGTACACGAAAATAACTATGAGAAACACGCTTCGCGAGTTTCTCAAGTTATCGCGGCAGTCGCCAAGGTCTCGTGCAAGCACGGACTTTGGCTCGTTGCTCGCGTAAATGAATTAGGGACGTAGTAAACTTTTAAAATACTACGTCCCTAATTATTATTTTACCATGTAAATTTCTTTTCAAAGTAAGCGTCAAGATCTTCTATTTTGATTCTCTCCTGCTCCATTGTGTCACGGTCACGTACTGTAACTGCTCCGTCTTCCTCGGAATCGAAGTCGTATGTTACACAGAATGGTGTTCCGATCTCGTCCTGACGGCGATAACGTTTTCCGATATTTCCACGGTCATCGAACTCGCAGTTGTATTTCTTAGCAAGCTGTGCATATACTTTCTCTGCACCTTCGTTGAGTTTCTTGGAAAGTGGAAGTATACCAATCTTCACTGGTGCAAGTGCCGGATGGAAGTGAAGAACAGTTCTTGTATCCGGCTTATCTTCTGTTCCAATGTTCTCTTCATCATAAGCTGCACACAGGAATGCAAGAACTACACGGTCTGCTCCAAGTGACGGCTCGATAACATATGGTGTATATTTTTCTTTCTTCTCGTCATCAAAATAAGTAAGATCCTGTTTTGATACATTCATATGCTGTGTCAGATCATAATCTGTACGATCTGCGATTCCCCACAGTTCTCCCCAGCCAAATGGGAACAGGAACTCGATATCCGTAGTTGCTTTACTGTAGAAAGAAAGCTCCTCTTTATCATGGTCACGATAACGTACTTCTTCGTCTTTCAGTCCCAGTGTGTGTAACCAGTCAAGACAGAACTTCTTCCAGTAAGCGAACCACTCAAGATCTGTATCAGGCTCACAGAAGAACTCTAACTCCATCTGCTCGAACTCTCTTGTACGGAAAGTAAAGTTACCTGGTGTAATCTCATTTCTGAATGATTTACCAATCTGACCGATACCAAATGGAATCTTCTTTCTTGATGTTCTCTGAACATTCTTAAAGTTTACGAAAATACCCTGTGCTGTCTCTGGTCTTAAATATACTGTATTCTTTGCATCTTCTGTAACTCCCTGGAATGTCTTGAACATTAGGTTGAACTCACGGATCTCTGTGAAATCATGTTTACCGCAAGTCGGACATGGAACATTATTCTCTTTAATAAAATTCTCCATCTGCTCATGGCTCCAGCCGTCGATGCTGTCTCCAATCTCAATACCATGCTCGTGAGCGTAATCTTCAATAATTTTATCAGCTCTGAAACGCTCATGGCATTCTTTACAATCCATAAGAGGGTCGCTGAATCCGCCAAGATGACCACTTGCAATCCATGTTTGTGGATTCATAAGGATCGCACAATCTACGCCGACATTATATGGTGATTCCTGAATGAACTTCTGCCACCATGCTTTTTTTACATTGTTCTTAAGCTCAACTCCGAGATTTCCATAATCCCATGTATTTGCAAGTCCTCCGTAAATCTCAGACCCCGGATACACGAATCCTCTGGATTTTGCTAAAGCTACAATTTTGTCCATTGTTTTTTCTACCATATTCCCTTCTCCTTCTCCTCTGATATTGTTAATAATTATACAGTTAATATTATCTATTTTCAAGTCTATTTCCCATATATTTACTTTGTATTTCTATAAATTTCTATAAATGTAAATCATCTTTTATATGTTGAAAATACTTATACTTAGATATTTTTGCATACCTATTATAATTTTACTATATTTTAAAATTTTTATAATAGTGTATTTTGGCTATTTCACTTCAAAATATAAATTTTTTTGTGTTTTTTGTCTTTTTTTGTATCATATTGTAAGTATATACATATATTATATTAAGAAAAATTTAAAAGTTTTTCTTAAACCTCTTGTTGATATGAGACGAACGATTTTTTTTAATTTCTCTAAAAATTTATAAAAACATGTATATATACTATAAGTTTAGGCAACACTTATATATGAGAGCGGAAATTATATATATCTCTCCCCCTAATAAGTATATATTTTAAGGCATCTACAATTTTTTCCCCCTTGTAGATGCCTCTTTTTTTATAATTTTACGAAAATAAAGCATCTGCAAATTAATGCAAATGCCTTATTTTTTTAACTATATTCAATACTTATCTTAGATCCATTTCCTCCATCATTAGGAGTTACTAAAAGTTTTACTGGTACTCTATTTTTAAGTTCTTCAACGTGACTTATTATACCTACGCTTAGTTTTTCGCTATGAAGTTTTTCTAATGATTCCATAACGATATCTAAAAGCTCGCTGTCTAATGAACCAAATCCTTCGTCTAGGAAGAAGAATTCAAGCGGTGCACTTCCCTTTAATTGTATTTGTGATGATAATGCAAGAGCTAATGCTAGTGAAGTTAAGAAAGTTTCTCCTCCTGATAGAGTTTTTATACTTCTTCTCAGTCCACCGTTATAATTATCTCTTATTACAAAGTTTAAGTTGTCGTCTATTTCTAGAACGTATCTTCCCTTTGTCATTATATCTAATCGTTTTGATGCTTCTATAACTATATATTCAAGTTGGTTTTTAGCAACAAATTCTACAAATCTCTTTCCTTGTAATAATTTTTCTATTTCTTTTAATAGTTCTAATTTATGTTCAGATTCATCAAGTTGCTTTTGAAGTTCTTTTACTTTTTTAAGATTTTTCTCTAAAGTTATAACTTCATTTTGTTTAGCACCGATTTGTTTTGTAATTTCATCGATGTCATCGCCCAATTTATATTTTTTCTTTTCAATATCTAAAAATTCATCTAAGTTTATTGTTTTACCATGTAATTTTTCTTTTAGATTTTGAATTTCAATTGTAAGAGCTCTTTCTTCTTTTTCATAAAACTCTATTTCATCTTTTAATTTTTCCCTTTCTTCTTCATCGATAAGGGCGTTTTTAACTGCATAAATATCTCTGAATTTATATTCAATCAATAAATCTTTTAAAGTTTCTTTTGAAGTTTTATATTTTATCTTAGACTCTTGAAGTTTACCTTTTACCTCACTAGTTTTTGATTTTAATTTTTCAACTTTATATTTTTCTTCTTCAACTTGAACTCTTAATTTTGCTTCTGTAGATGTTATTCTTTCTATTTCATCTAAAATATTATCTAACAGATGTCTTGGATTTTCACCTTTTGTTATTAGATTGAATTCAGTTTCATTTTCACTTTTATCTTTTAAATTGCTTTCATTTTCTTTATTTAAGCTAGATATATTTTTATCTAATTCTATAAAGTTATCTCTTTTTAATTTTAAATCAGCTTCGATACCTTCTTTTTTAAGTTTTAATTCAGAGTTTTCTTTTTCTATTTCTTCGATAATTCTAGAGTTTTTGTTTATTTCTTCAACTTTTTCTTTTAAATTATCTATTTTTAAATTAGATACTAAATATAGATATTCTTTCTTTATAGTGTCATAATTTTTGCCTATTTTATCTACATTTTCTTTTAAAGAATTTAAATTATCACTCTTATTTAATATATCCTTACTTAATTCAAGCTCTTCTTTTTCTCTTTTATTTTTAGTCTTTTCAAGCTCTTTAATTTGCTCTTCTAATTTTTCTTTATTCTCAGTCCAATCAGCTATTTTTTCTCTAAGCGATATTATCTCTCTCGATAACATATTTAAATCATCATTAATATCACTAGATTTTGAATCACCTATTTCACGTTTTATTTCATTTATAGAGTCCTCAGTCATGCTTATTGTGCTAAGTAACTTACTTTGTTGGCGTATAGAACTATCGTAGTCCTTTGTAATCTCTTCTATCTTTTGTTCTACTTTTCTAATTTGCTCTTCTATGTAGTTTATTTTATCGTTATTATTTATCTTATCTATATTAGGATGATGCATTGAACCACACACTGGGCACGGTTTACCATCTTGCAATTCATTTTTTAATTCATTTGCTAAATTTAAAAATTTTTCTTCGTTTAAATTTTTTTCCAAAGAAGTTCTTTCATTTTTATATTTTTCAAGTTCTTCTTTTAAACTTTTAACTTCTCTATCTAACTTGAATTTTTCTTCTTTGTCTTTATTAAACTTTTCTTGAAGTTGTTCTAATTTACTTTCATTTCGCTTAGTTTTTTCATAAAGAGTTTTTAAATTTGTAGCTTTATTAGACATAACTACGATTTCATCATTAGTTCCAGGACTTTTTGAAACTAATATATCGTATTTTTCATTAGCATTTTTAAGCTCTGTCTTCACATCTTTAGTCGCATTTTCTGCATATCTAAAGTTGCTCTTTAATGAATCTAACTCCTTAGTTAAAACAGGTATATCTTTTTGATTTTCCTCAAATTCCTTTTTAATTCTCAGGTATTCTTTTTCAACTTCAAAAGCCTTATAAACTTTTTCTTTAAAATCTTCACTAGTTCTAAGTGATGATATTTTACTTTCATTTTCTTTTATAAAGTTGCTTACTTGAGTATTTTTCTCATCTAAGGCTTCTATTTCTTTTGCTAAATTTGATTTCTCTTTTTCATAATCGTATATCTTAGATTTTAAAGCATCTATTTTTGATATTATATCTTTTATTTTTTCTTGTATTATAATTGCTCTCTCAAATTTTTGTTTACTAGATATAAGACCTTCTAACTTGCTATCTTTTTCATGTTGAGCTTGTTCATATTTCAATTTAGTAGATTCATACTCTCTATTTAAAGATGTACATTCAGATTCTAAGGTTGCTAATTCTGTACTATATTGAGATATAGATTTTTCAAAATCCTGTACATTTTTTATATGTGGATTTATTATTTTAGCGTGACCTGAACGCTCTACTTTTTCTTTATTTTCTTCGATTATTTTAGATTTTTCATCTAATTTTAATTTTTTATTTTCCTTTTCTTCTAAAGATTGTTGATATCCTATAATCTCTTTATAATCATTGTATTTTTTCTCAGCTTCATCAAGTTCTCTTCTCATATCTCTAGATAAAGCTTGTAACTCTGTAAGCTTACTATAAGTCTCATCAAATATTTCTTGTGATGTTCCGTCGTATTGTAAAAGGCTATTTTCTAAAACTTCTATATCTATTTTTTTGCCGTCTCTTTTGTTTTTGATTTTTTCTGTAAGAGATCTTCCGTATTTTTCAAGATTGAAAATTCTTTCAAGCATCTCTCTTCTCTTACTATCGTCTAGTTGTAAAAATTCACTGAATTTCCCTTGTGGTAATACAACAGAACGAGTAAAATCAGATGCAGTAAGACCTACTATATCTATAATAGCCTTATCTACGTTCATTTTTTGTTCAGCTATTACACTTTCGGTATTATCCATATGTATTTCAGTTAATATTGCTCTACTTGAATTAGCAGTTCCTGATTTACTTCTTCTAAAATCTCTTTCAACGCAGTATCTTCTTTTATTGTGTTTATTTCCTATTTCAAATACATATTTAATTTTCGCACTATCACTTGATGTATTTATGTATTCTTTAGTATCTCTAGATATATTTCCATACATAGCTATAGTTATAGCATCTAGTATTGTTGATTTTCCACTTCCTGTTTTACCAAATATCCCAAATAAACCTCTAGAAGTTAATTCACTAAAATCCACAACTTGTTTTTCTATATAACTATTTAATCCACTTATCTCTAATCTAATCGGTCTCAATTATCGTCACCCTCTTCTTCAACTATCTGTAAAAATAAATCCAATAGTTCACCCTTAGGCTCTACTTTGTTTCTAAATTTATAATATTCAACGAATAATTCTTTCATTGTTTTTTCCCTCATATCAACATGTTCATATTCATAGCTTTGATTTATTATCGGTTTTATTTCTATAATATCTTTTAATAAAGATTTCATAGTTTTAATATTTTTTTGATTTATTACTTCATCTGTTACTATTTCAAAATAAGACCATATATTTTTATCTTTATTTTCTTCGCATATATTTATAGCTTCTTCTATCCCTTTACATTTAAATACTTCTATTGGCTTGTAGTTTTTGAAATAAATATCTTCTATTATTGCATCTTGTCCTGGGTGTACTTCTACAATCTTAGCCCCTTTTGAGTATACTCTCTCGCTTTTACTATATTGAATTGGAGAACCAGAGTAATACGCATTTAATCTCTCTGATGCCTTTTGTGGTTTATGTAGATGACCTAATGCTGTATATTGAGAATTCTGTGGTAAATCTGACTTTTGTACAAGGAGACTTCCTCCTAATTCAATCGGTCTTTCTGACTCTGTTGATTCACCTCCAACTACAAAAATATGGCTTACCGCTATATTTATGCTGTCTTCTTCAAAATTCTCTTCTAATTTTCTAAATAAGTCTCCTACTTTTTTGCTGTATGATATTTGTTGCTCTCTTTCTGTATCACCTTTTATAACTTCATTTAGTCTTTTTTCACTTGGATATGGAAGTGTGATTAATGTTACTTTTTCTCCATTTATATTTAATTTTGTGCACCCTTCTAAAGCTTGAGTTATCTCAAATCCTTTGTATTTTGCCTCAGTTGTTTTACTTAGGGGATATCCAAATACCAATATCCCCATTTCTTCTGCTAAAGGTGTAATAGCTGATAATCTTTCTGGATTATCATGGTTTCCTGAAATTATAACTACGCATCTATTTCCGTCGTCTGCTAATTTGCATATAGTTTTATAAAATAACTTTTCGGCAGCAGCTGGAGGATTTGATGTATCGTAAATATCTCCAGCTATTATAACCATATCTATATCATTTTGTTCTACTATATCCACAAAATCATTTAAAAACATCTCTTGTTCTTCTAATCTACTATTTCCCTCTAAAGTTTTTCCCAAGTGCCAATCTGATGTATGAATAAATTTCATCTTTTATTGATCTCTCCTTTTAATACCTATAATTATTTAATCAACTTTTACTTGTTCATCTATACCAAATAAATACAAATACTTTTCTTTTACCTTTTTACCCGTCAATTTAGAAAGAACATCTGCATAAATTTCTATTTGTTTTTTATATTTATGTATTATTTCTTTTTTATTATTTTTGTCTACAAAGTCTGTCTTATAATCTAATATAACTAGTCCATCATCTTCTTCAAAGTATAAATCTATAACACCCCTAAGCATAACTGATTCATTTTCGTATGTTTCTCTATTATTTTTAAATATTTCATCATTTAGATATATATCGTTCATTTTTATTTGAGTATATATCTTTTGTTCTCTTTTTACAAATTTTGATGATAACATTCTCTTAGCTATCGGGCTTTTGAAAAATCTCATTATTTTTCTTGGTGATAAAACTTGAGATTCTTTTTCTGTTATAATTCTTCTTTTTACTAAATCTTGAATCTGTGCTTTTATTTCACTTTCTGTATTTACCTTTTCAAAGTCTAAAACTTCCATTATTAAATGGACTATAGTACCTCTTCTTGCACCTGTTATTTTTTCTGATTTTTGTGATTCACTTAAGAATTTTGGCTTTTTAAGTGTAGTTTTATGTTTGTATAAGCCAAGAGAGTCTTCTTGTTCTTCATACTCTTCTTGTCTTTTCTTTATCTCTGTTACAGATATACTAGCAGCCTTTTTCACAACTCCTAAATAAGGATATTCGAAGTTTAGTTTTTTCTCTATTTGCTCGTAGTATTCTGTATCATGCTGTGATAAATCCATAGTATTTAGAACTTCTCTTATTCCTTCTTTTTCGTGTTTTTCAAAATCTATATCATCTCTACTCCAAGTTTTTACAGACCATTTTGATTCATCTTCCATACTTATAGATGTAGATAGATTATAAGTTTCTCTAATATCTTCTAAATCTTTATGTTTTATAATTGCTGGCATCATCCAGTCCATATAGTTTTTGCCGTTTAATATATCGTATTTTGAAACCATCTTTTCAGTTGATATATTTGATGACCATTTATGCATATTTTGTTCTATATCCTTTATAGATGATGTTATTATTAATTTTTCTTTTGCCCTTGTAAGAGCAACATATAATATCCTCATCTCTTCTGATATATTTTCTATATTTATTTTGCATTTTAAGGCTTCTTTTGCAATACTTGGATAAGAGATTCTTCTTTCAAAGTCCACAATTTGAGGCCCATATCCAAGTTCATGATGATATAATACATCTTTTCTAAAGTCCATTGTATTAAAGTTTCTTCCCATTCCAGAACAGATAACTATTGGGAATTCAAGCCCTTTACTTTTGTGTATACTCATTATTCTGACTACGTTGGCATTTTCACCTAAAGTTTTTGCACTTCCCATATCAGAATTTGATTTTTTTAATTTACTTATAAAGTTTATAAAGTTAAAAATTCCTTTAAAGCTTGTCTCTTCAAATTGTTTTGCTCTTTCAAATAGTATTCTTAAATTTGCTTGTCTTTGGCTTCCACCTGGCAATGCTCCACAATATGCATAATATCCACTATTTGTATATATATACCATAAGAATTCATCAGTGCTCATATACATAGATTTTTCTTGAAGTTCTTTTAAATCATCTAAAAATCTTCTTACTTTTAATTCAAGTTCACTCTTTTGAGATTCTTCATCTCCTTCAATATTTGAGTTTATTTCATAAATTAAATTGTCTTCTACATTTTCATTTATATACGATTCATATATAACTTCATCATTGTATATAAATTCTTCATTTTCATATTCAAAATCTTCATAATTGATATTTTGATAATAATCATCCATATCAGCATCCACATAGCTATTTTCTTCATTTATATTTACATCTATTATTTCATTACCTATATCGTCACTTATTTCATCTTCAGCTATATCTTGTTCTTCTTCATTACTTAAATCTATTTTTTCACCAACAAACATCCTCATAGCTTCATAGAAACTAACTTTTTTATCTGTAATTCTTATATCGATAAAATCTTCTGGTGTAAATCCATATATAGGTGAACGTAATATCGCAATTAGTGGAATATCTTGCATTGGGTTGTCGATTACTTTTAAGAATGACATTATAACTTGTATTTCCATTGTTTCAAAGTAACCTTGTCCCATATCTGCATATGTTGGTATATCCATATTTATTAATTCTTCGGCGAAAACTGGCGCCCATGCTGATGTCGCTCTAAGTAGTATTACTATATCTTTATATTCTACGTTTCTGTAAGTTTCTAGCTTTTTATCAAATACCTGCATTATCTCGCCATTTTCATTAGGTCTCATAATATCTCTTATTATTTTCCCAACCATTCTAGCTTCAATTTGACTTGCATCTAAATCTTCGCCTTCTTCCTCTTCTTCGTCTGGATCTTCAACTTCAGGTACTTTTTTCTCCATCAAGTGTATTTCAGTAGCCCCACCTAGTATTATTTTTTCATCTTCTACTTCTTCAAAATTTGCTCCTAAATTTAGTTTTTCTTCTTCGTTATAATCTATTTCACCTAAATTTTTGCTCATTATATGTTCGAAAATATAGTTAACACTGTCAACTACTTCTTTTCTACTTCTGAAGTTTTTATAAAGCATTATTTTTTTATATTTGCTAGATAAATCAGTATCATAAGTAGCGTATTTTTGAAGGAATATCTCCGGTTTTGCTTGTCTAAATCTATATATACTTTGCTTTACGTCACCAACCATAAATCTATTTGGTTCTTTTTGTTTTGCAATAGTTGATAGTATAACCTCTTGAACTTGGTTACTATCTTGGTATTCATCTATAAATATTTCATAGAATTTTTCTCTGTATTCAAGTGCTATATCTGAAGGAATATTTTTGCCTTCTTCGTCAAATACAAAGTCTCCATTTTCATCTGTTTCTGTAAGTATTTGTAGTGCAAAATGTTCTATATCGTTAAAGTCAATAATACCTTTGTCACGCTTTTTCTGGCTATATATTTGTTCAAACATAAGAACTACATCAGATAGAGATTTAACTATTGGATATAAGAATTTTATTTCGTCTTTTAAGTCATCATAATTTTTATTAAATACAGATGTCTTTATCTTTTCAATAGATTTTTTTGCATTATCTCTTATCTTCTTTGCTTTGTCTTTTTCTTCTTTTATATAAGATGGCGCATCTTTCGGTATTCTCTTAACGCCTTTTGCATAGTTTTCAAAAGTCATAGATGATATTTGTCTATATGCATCACTCCATGAAGTGTCGCATGCGTATAGTATTTCTTTTATTTTTTCATATTCTATTTTTAATTTATCAGTAAAAGTTACTAATTCGTCTATACCATATACATCTTCTATAGCTTTGCAAAGTGACTTTTCTATACCTTCCATTTGTATTTTAACCGTTTCAAGTATAGCTTTTGCCCATTTTGATGTTGCAAAGTCGAAATCATCAGTTATATTAAAATCCTCTGCGCTTTCTTTTAACCATACTTTTGGATATGGAGATGACATAACAAAACTGTATATAGATAAAATTAAGTTTTGTAAGTTTGAGTCACCTCTTTTTTCAGCATAGCAGTCTACTAAGTAGCAAAATTCTTCATCATTTTGCTCATAAAGAATATCAAATGTCTCATCAATAGCTTCTAATTTCATAAGTGAACATTCTGTTTCATCACCTATTCTGAAATTAGGATCTAAATTTATTTTGTGGAAATTTGATTTTATAACTTCTAGACAAAACGAGTGAATTGTAGTTATACTCGCTTTGTTTAAAAGCACTAATTGGTCTTGAAGATGCTCGTCTTCTGGATTTTCATCTAATTTCTTAGATATCGCATCTCCTATTCTCTCCCTCATTTCAGAGGCAGCTGCATTTGTAAATGTAACGACTAATAATTTATCTATATCGATTTTTAAATCTGAATTTAAAATCATCTGTATTATACGTTCTACAAGTACGGCAGTTTTTCCAGAACCAGCTGCAGCAGCAACTAACAAGTTCCCACCTCTACTATCGATAACATTTTTTTGTTCCTGTGTCCATTTTGGAGAACTCATTATTCCACCTCCTCAGCCATCATACGAATAATTTCTTCGTTCTTTTTATCTTTTATAATGTTATAGTTATTGTCTTTTAATGTTGAGTCAAATTGACATATCGCGTTATATATACAGAAATCACATGAAGTTCTATCTTTGTGTTTATTAGGATTTATACTTATATCTCCACCTAACATACCTTCACATAATTCTTTTATCTCATGTTTAACATATTTTCTAAGAACCTCAAATTCTTGATATGTTACACTATTTGTGCTCTTTGATAAACTTCCGTCTTTGTTTAAAGCTGCTGGCACTATTAATGATGATTTTACATCTTCTTCGTATAATGATTTATCCATCTTTTTGATTATATGAGTGTCTTTTACAAGCAACCCTTTCATCTTAGATTGTTTTAATATTTCTTCGTCTATTTGCTCTTCTTCTTTATTTTCATTGAATTTTGCAATTGGGTTATCAATTTTACAATATAAAATAGCAGCTGGATAAATACTATTTCCCTTTTTCATTGCACTTTCAAGTATTGCATCTAGATAAACCAACAATTGAAGTTGTAATCCATAATAAACTTCTGTAAGATTTATATTTTTATCTGATGATTTATAGTCGATTATTCTTATATATCTATCGTCATTTTCATCAAATTCATCTATTCTATCTATTTGGCCGATTAGATTAATCTGTGTTCCATCTTCTAAAACTATTCTTATCGGTGGATATTTTCCAGTTTGTCCAAAGTTAACTTCGTAATCTATAGGTTCGAATTCACCAGATTTGATTTGTATAGCGATTATATTTATAGCCGCCATAAGCATCTTTTTAAGTCTGTAAGATAGATATTTATATCTTGGTGAACTATTTAATATAAATCCTGGTATTTGTGAAATCATAGCGTCTACAATAGATACAACTTTCTTTTCTATATAAGCATCGTTAATCTGACTCCAGTGAAGTCCATCTTTTTCAAGTGATTTTGAGAATTCGTACATTATATTGTGTATAAATGTTCCCAAATCTGGTGCTGCAAATGTGTATTCTTTTCTCTCTTGTGCCTTAAGTCCATATTGAATAAAGTAAGCAAATGGACAAGATGAGTATTTTTCCAATCTAGATACACTTAGATTGTGAGTTTCATAAAGTTGATTTATCTTTTCTTCAGATACTTTATGAACCATATTTGTGTAAGTAAGTCCTGAAATTATCTTAGTTGTAATTTCTTTATATTTTTTATCATTTGCGAAATATCTGTATACATCTAACCATAAATTTTCTATTTCTTCACCATTATCAAATGATTTTATTTTATTTACCATCTTATTAAATGTTGGAGATTTAACTGTGATATCGTCCATCATCTCTTCTTCTGTCTCTCTTTTATTTTCTAATAGATAGCTTTCAACTTCTAATTTTGGGAATATCTTTTTAAGCCTAGATATTATTATCGAAGGTCTTAAACTTCTTCCCTCTGAATCTGCAACTGGATATGTCAGTATTAGATTTTCAGAAGTCGATATAAGTGCTTTATATACTAAAAACTGTTCTTCAAAAGTTTTAGTCTTACTATCTATATCTACTTCAATTCCTCTATCCATAAGGGTATTTCTATCTTTATCTGTTAATATTCCTTTTTCTTTTGAAATCAGAGGAAATATACCATCTATAACCCCTATTAAATAAAGATATTTTGTGTTTGGGTTCTTCATCCTATCAACACTACTTACTAAAACTTGATCTACACTTGGTGGAACAAGTCCAAGTTCATATTCTTCAAATCCAAGGCTTATGATTTTGATAAATCTATCCATAGATACAACATCATCGCCCATTATCTCGACAATTTGATCTAATATATCGATAACTATATCCCAAACTTGAGAATATTGGCTCGCTATTTCTAATTCACCTTTTTCTTTAAAACCTTCTACTAAATCGTAAATCGTTTCTTCCATATTTATATCTACTAAAAATTCATAGATATTTTTACATATTTCTCTGCAGCTCTTTTTACCTTTTAATTTGTTTTGAAGCTTAATAACAGGACCTAGAACTCTATTTTTTATTTCGTTTATCTTATTTATAGTTTCAGCTTCTTCTTCACTCATCTCAGAGTTGTAATTATTTATTGCTCTATATTCCCATTTTTCCTCAAGCCACTTCTTACCTTTTATTCCGTTTAATATAACGTAATTTTCGATTAAGCTGACTTCATCTACACTTAAACCTATTAGCCCACTTTTCAAATATCTAAACATAACTTCATAAGAGTATCGTTTATTTTTTATTTCAAGTGCTGAAGTTATTAAAACTATTATCGGATTTGACTTTACATCTCTCTTTTTATCGATAAAGTTAGGTATTTCATATTCGTTGAATATTGAATGTACTAAAAAGTCATATCTATTTAAATCTCTAGTCGCTACTGTTATATCTTTGTATCTTATATTATTATCGCGAACTAGGTTTACTATTTCTTTTGCTATATGTTCAACTTCTTCGTATAAATTGTTGAACTCCTTTATTTTTATATAGTTTACTTCTTCTTCATAATCATGATATGGGTATGCATGGTAGTATCTCTCTAAATGTAGAAGTTCTTTGTTATTTTCAAATCGCTTTATCTTTCCTCTATTTAAATCTACATATGGATTTATTTTTACGCCGTTATCCATAGCTAATTTTCTAAGTTTTTCATATGTATATTTAGTTCTTGAAAAAGGATCATTCTTTCTATAATTTAAGTAGTTTACGTTATCCACAGTTAATGCAATCGTCACTTCTTTTGCCTTTTTTAGCAGTTTTGCTAAAATAGAATACTGTTTTGGTGTAAACCCTGTAAACTCATCTATATAAACATAACATCCATCAAAATAACTTGTGTTTTCTAGTTTCACAGCCAATGAACCGAGCATATCTTGTGAATCCACATAGTTTTCATGTAATTCATTTTCAAAAGCCTCATATATCTTGCTAACATCTTTTAATTTTAATCTAAGTGTTTCATTTTCTATATCTTCAGATATATATTCAAGCATATCGTAATTTACGTTATATTGTTTTAACTCGCTTATCATCTCACTTACTGAACCTACAAATCCAGTTTGTGATGCTGCTTTTGAAAACACGTTTAACTCATCTGCAACTTTTTCTATTGCCTTATAAGTTATCATAGCTTTCCCACTTGAATTTATATTAACGTCTGTTAAACCACCTGTTTTTGTAAACACAAGTGCACTCATAGTATTAAAACTAAGTACTCTTGTTCTCATATATTTATCTTTTTCTTTTCCTAAATAAAGAGAACTTACTCTTTTTTCCATCTCAAAGGAATATTGTTCTGGAACTAATAGTATAACTGGTGATGTTTCGTTGTCTTGAACTCTTGTTTTTATTTCATTTAGCAGGTATGTACTCTTTCCGCTTCCCCCTCTTCCAAATACAAATCTAAGTCCCATTAATCATCCTCCTCTTCCATTTCACTAATCATATCGTAATTTATATTTTGATTGTTACAAAGCTTATTAAACTCACAGAATTTACAGTGATTTTTATTTTTTTGTATGCGTGAGTCAAAATCTAAGTTACTTATATTTTCTATATTATTCTCTATAAAAGATTTACTTCTTAAATATTTTTCACTGCTGTATTTTACAGTTATAGGTTTATCGTCCACTTTCAATCTAAAGTATTTCATACTTATATTTTCTATAGGTATATCCATATTATATATTTTTTGTATAACTTCTTTTGCAAGATACATATATACTATAGTTTGCATCCTGCTCTCTATATTTTTGTAACTTGTCTTTTGAGATTCTGTCTTCCAATCCCAAATTTCTATACTATCTTTGTCTATAATCACTAAGTCGTATTTTGCAGTTAAATAATTATTTTTTATTTTAATTCTAGCCTCATATTCTGGCAGATATATTTTTGAACTATCTATTTTTATAGTGTCTTTTATCTTTTGCATCCATAATTGAAACTCTTCACTTATATTTTCTCCAATTGGAATATTTTTAAAATACCTTTCGCACAATAAATGAAATTCGCTACCAGATTTTAGACCTTCATAGTAATCTCTGCTTTCTATACCGTCAAATTTCCAATTTATATTGTCTATATATTTATATTTGAATTTTAGAGGGCATGATTTAAACGTATTCAATGAATTTTGACTGTAGACAAAGTATTTTAGTTTTTGATTCATTATTTATCCATCCCCCTCTTATTTTTTATTAATTGATTTAATCTTGTAAGATATATACAAGGTTCTTGCATTTTCTTTTTATTTTTTGATTCTTCTTCATTTTGATAACTACTTCCCATCATTATAAGTGTCTCTTTTGCCCTTGTTATACCTACATATAGAAGTCTTATTTTTTCATTTATAACATCTATTTTTGTTTTTGTATAATAATTTTGTGTAATCTTACCATTTACTAATAAATCTATCTGATTGTCTATTAAAGCCTCTGTATTTTTGTATTTATCTTTTAGGTACCACTTATCACATTGGAATTTTTGATTTATATTGTCTGGGAAATGAAATTTGTTTAATTGAAGTAGAAACACCTGATCCCATTCCATTCCTTTTGATTTGTGATAATTACAAACTGTTATACTCCCAGGCTCTGGTTCATATCCATTTATCTCATATACGACATCTATCATATAATTAAATACTTTATTTCGACTGTCATATAATATATCTAAAATTTCTCTAAGCGTTATATTTGGCATTTCATTTATTAAATATCTCACATAAAATGCTACATAATCTACTAGTGATTTTTCTTCATCTTTTAAATCCAATCTCTCTTTTATAAATAAAATCAATTCATCTATTTTTGTTGTGGAATGTTCTAAAATTTCCACTAAATAGTTTAATCCCACTTTAAACGTAATATACATATCGCATTTATCGTCTATTATAAGTGGCTTATCTTTTATATCGCTGTATAGTATTTCTTCAGTTGTATATTGTCTAAGTATATTTAAAAAGTCCGATTTGCCTTCTTTATTGTCAGTTTTTATAAATACATCTGATAATGCTGTGATTAATTTTTCTATATCGTCTGGCTCTAATATAAAATCTATTATTTTAGCTATATTGTCTATTATCTTTCTTTTGTTTTTTGAATTTGGACCTAGCTCTTCAAACTCTAGTCCCTCTTGTTCAAGAACCTTTGAAACTTGACTTAATTGTGAATTGTATGGAACTAGTATACCTATACTTTTATTTGGATATTTTGCTTTTAATCCCTTTACAAACTTCACTGTTTTATTGACTTCATCTTCAAAAGTTCTATACCACAATGCATTTATCTGATATTTATCAGGCTCTGGATTTTCTTTATATCCTTGTCCTTTTTCTACTGTTTTTATTTCTATTTCTTGAAGTGCATCTCTACATTCTATTTGAGATAAATCACTGCATACAAATTGAACTAAATTATTTGCTAATTCCAATATATCGGCAGAGCTTCTATTTGACATATTCATCTCATAACAATAATCTGCCTCTTTCATAAACTCTTTAAAAAACTTAGGATCTGAAGATGAGAATGTCCCTGTTATACTTTGGTTTACATCTCCAACTCTAACCAAATTGTTATGTTCTTCGCATATTAACTTGATTATTTTTCCCTGAATTTCGTTTGAATCTTGGCACTCGTCCTCAAAAACATATCTATATCTATTTTGGAATTTTTCTTTTAGCTTATCATCTGAACATAGAGTTTTATATGCGTAAATTAGTAAATCGTCGTAATCTAAAAGTCCATTTTGTTTTAATCTTTTATCATATTCAGTATAGATAAAGCTTATGATTTTTAATATTCCCTTATTGCTAAGAGTGTTTGCTTCTAAACTTTGAGGACTTATATCATTGTATTTTAAATTACTTATTGATTTTGATACTAATTCAAAAAATCCATTTTCCCATGCTTCTAGCTGGATATCATACCACATTTGATTTTTTTGTTCTTTTAAAAAGAATCTAAACGCTGTTTCTCCTCCGCTTGCTCTAAATGTGTTTATGCAGTCATTTAGCATCATCGTCTTTTGAAAATCATCAGCTATATTAAAATCCTCGCTAAGCATCATAGCTTCCGGTTTTTCTTTTATTATTTTTGCAGCTAATGAGTGAATTGTCATAACTTCAAAACCATTTGTAGATTCTATTCCTTTTTCTTCTAAAATCTTTTTTATTCTTCCTTTGAAATTATTTGCCGCACTGTTCATATATGTAAGGATTAAAATTTTACCTTTTTCATTTTTATTTTCCTCTAATAGTTTTGCTACTAAATTAGTAACTATAAATGTTTTTCCCGCTCCTGGAACTGCTGGCACAGCCATAGTTCCACATTCATAGTTCATTATAGGTATCTGGTCTTTTCTATAATTTATCTTAGTCAATATTCTCACCTCCTCTATCTATAAGTCTAAGTATCGTGCTATATAAACCACCTTCTTGTATATACCCATTTATTGAGTATTCACTTTTATATGCATATATATTTTCTGCATTTTTAAGTAAGTTATATACAGTGTTATACATATAATATTTCTTATAAGTTTCTTCAATTTCGCTTGTATAAATTTCACCATCTTTAAATGATTTTTTTAATACCAGTGGATTTGCCAAATCCTTTTCAATTTTCATATTCCAAGTATTACTTCCTATATCGACCCAAATTTGAATCTTTCTATCTATATTATTT